>ERZ1032758.111-NODE-111-length-17007-cov-8.757905_pt1 | contig 17007 bp, 16 predicted proteins | sample MGYA00516958_ERZ1032758 | MGnify/ENA primary metagenome ERZ1032758 (study PRJEB33719, sample SAMN04262538) | wastewater metagenome | biome: sewage system; feature: street-access sewage; material: sewage | place: Peru: Lima | collected 2012-08-07 ...
GAGCATCCGACTGTTAATCGGACGGTCACTGGTTCAAGCCCAGTCGCAGGAGCCACATGAAAGCCCTTGGAAATCAAGGGCTTTTTGTTACTCTAACGAATCAAGCACGTCGTCGATCAGAGTGCGCTCGTGCGGTCCATCGGTCTTGAGCCGAGGAAAGCGCCGCAACGCGTTGGCGGGACTTGCCCCGGCCGCGCGCGCCACATTCGATTTCGACTCGCCGTGCGCCAAAGCCGTTTCCGCAAGACGGTCCACCAGCGAGTCCGACACCTTGCGGATCTGCTCGGCAACCCACAACTGCGCCAGTTCGGGGGAGAGCGCGTAATCGTCCTGCAATTCGCTTGACGCTTCCTGCACGGCCGCCCACAGCACCATAAAAGGCTTCTGATAGTAGGTGATCCGATCGTAATCGGACTCGCTTTCCAGTTGCTGCAACGCTTTGCGCTGTGACGTGCTATCGCTCATACGTTCCATCGTATGCCGAGACACGCCCGGAGCCTGTGGATAACTCATCCTCCGACCACAGGGCCGTTTCAGCTGGACAAGCACAACTTCACACTGTCATGCTGGCGATTTACCACAGCACAACGCAACGGCGCAAACACAGCAACGTGAAGGAGCCATCATGGACGAACGTGAATATCGCAGGCGAATCCGACGGAACAGAATCGCACAGGAGGAAAAGAAGCGCATCCGCCAGCAGTTGCGCCAAACCATGGTCGTATGCGCTCTGGCATGTGTCATGCTGCTCGTGTGCTGCCTATGGTCGGCCGAACCGACGTATGCGAAAACGAATGCGGTGACCGCGTCCGGTTCCTGCGCCGTCCTGATGCGATGGCCGCTGAACGGCGCGCAGGTGGTCGGCAAGTACGATGCGCCGAAACAACAGTGGCTTCCAGGCCATCGGGGTGTCGACCTGCTTGCGGACCCTCAGGAAGCCATCGTCGCGCCCGCGGACGGCGTGATCGCCTTCAGCGGCAACGTGGGAGGCAAAGCCGTGGTCACCATCCGGCATGGAGGCGACCTTTCCGGCCTGACCTCGACGTTCGAACCCGCCATTGCGGAACGCGATGTCGGCGCACATGTTGCGCAAGGGGAGCGTTTCGCGCGTGTGGAGGGCGAATCCGACCATTGCGACGAGCGGTGCCTGCATTGGGGGATAAAATCGGAAGGACGGCAATACACCAATCCGGAAAGCAAAACCCGTACGGTGAGAATCGGATTGAAAGGCCTGTGAAACAGGGGTCGACAGAACCATTGATTTTGTCCATACGTCGTGGCCTCGTCGAAAAAAGTGAAGCTCTCAGGCTATGATGCTACATGTACGACGATTACGCAGGGGAGAAATGCCATGTACAAGGAATACACGCGGCCTTTGGAACAGCAGATCGACACGGATAAGAACATTTTCTCGGTGCTTGATGAACGAGCGAACCGCACTCCGAACGATTCATTGGTCGAATACAAGAACGAGCATGGCGAGTGGTCGTCGTTCAGCGCCACCGAATTCCGTGCCAAGGTCATCGCCATCGCCAAAGGCCTGATCGCCCAAGGCATCATGCCCGGCGAATCGGTGTCCATCATCTCTCACACCTGCTGGCAGTGGACTGCGCTCGACGTGGCCATCATGTCGATCGGAGCGCTCACCGTTCCCGTATACGAGACGAATTCTCCCGCGCAGGTCAAAATGATCTTCAACGACGCCAACGTCAAAATGGCGTTCGCAGAAGATGACGCGCAACGCGACAAGATCGAATCCATCAGAAACGAATGCTCCAATCTTGGCGACGTCTACGTCATCGGACTTGGCGCGATCGACACGATGATCGAATACGGACATGCCGTGTCCGACGCCGAATTCCAAGAGCGCGAACATGCGGTCAAAGGATCGGACCTCGCCACCATCGTGTACACCTCCGGCTCCACAGGCACGCCAAAAGGCATTGAGCTCACCCATTCCAATTTCGTGTTCATCACCTATTCGGGCATTAGCTCCATGCCCGATATCGCGATGAAGCCGAACCGTCGTCTGCTGCTGTTCCTTCCACTGGCGCACGTGTTCGCACGCTACATGCAGTTCTTCTGCTTCGCAGGTAACGTCTCGCTCGGCCTATCCAGCAACTTGAAGACGATCCTGGCTGATTTCAAAGCGTTCAAGCCGACGTTCATCCTTGCCGTGCCGCGTATCTTCGAAAAGATATACAATGCGGCGTCGCAAAAGGCCGGAGCCGGCCTCAAAGGACGTATTTTCGCAGGTGCCACGCAGACGGCGCGCGACTGGTCGTACGCACAGCAGTCAGGCGAAGGCATTCCGGTTGTCTTGAATCTCAAGCATGCGCTGTACAACAAGCTGGTGTACTCCTCGATCATGGACGTGTTCGGCGGCCATGTGGAATACGCGGTTTCCGGAGGCGCTCCGCTTGATTCATCCATCGCGCATTTTTTCAATGGCGTCGGACTGCCGCTGCTGGAAGGCTACGGCATGACCGAAACCTGCGCTCCGTCAAGCGTCAATCCGACCTCCGGATACAAGATTGGCACCATCGGACTGCCTCTGCAGGGCGTGGCCATGGGTGTCGACGAGGAAGGTGAACTGTGCATCAAGAGCCCGGCCGTATGCGCCGGCTACCACAACAATCCCGACGTCACCAGGCAGCAGATTGTCGACGGCTGGCTGCATACCGGTGATCTTGGTTCCATCGACGACGAAGGCTTCGTCTCCATCGTCGGACGTAAGAAGGACCTCATCATCACCGCCGGCGGCAAGAACGTCTCTCCATGCGAAATGGAAGCGTCGATCATGACGTCGCCCGTGGTGAGTCAATGCGTGATGATCGGCGACCGCAAGCCGTTCATAGCGGCCATCATTGCGTTGGATCTTGGCGAAACGAACGCATGGCTTGCATCGAAAGGCGCGGAATGCGCGGCATCCCTCGAGGAGGCCTCCCGCAATCCGATCGTGCGCGCCGAAGTGGAACGTGCCGTCAACAAAGCCAACGAGCTCGCATCCCGTGCCGAATCGATCCGTAAGTTCGAAATCGTGCCGGACGAGTTCACCGAAGAAAACGGCTTGGTCACGCCGAGCATGAAGGCACGCCGTCAGGCGGTGGTTGATCATTACCGCATGCTGATCGACACCGTCATCTACGTTCCGAAGAAGTAGAATGCGATGATCGGCGGTAGGAACGCGCCGGTCACAACATAAAAGCTGGCTTCCGTCGCGGCGGTTCGACGGAGGCCAGCTTTTTCTATCTCTTGTCGGATTTCCTATGTCTGATAATCCGGATTACCTTATTGCCGGTCTACAAGCCTGCTTCGGCGAGCGAGATATATCCCGGTTCGATCAGCGTTTTCTTCAGATTGCTGGCGCTGACCGCAAGCGCCTCTTCCTGAATGGTCGGCACTTTCATGTCTTCCATGGCGACGGATGAGATGAACGTCAGCTTCGCAAGTTTGCCCGACGTGTTGAGCTGCACGCAGGTCTGTGCGATGTCGGATGCTAAGGTCTTGCGATTTTCCAAAGCGGTCATCCACTGTTTGCCGTTCACGATATTCGGTATGGAGCTGACGTAGGCGCCGTAACCGGTGATGATCGGCCATTGCGAGTTCTGCTCGTCAAGGGAATCGCTGGTATCCTCCGTATCGGAATCGCCGTCATCGGATTCAGGCGCCTGCGCAGGATCGGGAACGGACTGTTTTTTCAGGTCTTTCTTGCCGGTGATATTGTCTACGATGCCGGAAATGGTGATGGATGGGTTGATGTCGGCCGCCGAACCGGTATATCCAAGATCGTTGAGCTCTTCGGAAGCATAGCCGGCCACATAATCATTGCAGGAGATGATGCCGTCGATGCGGGTATGGCGCGATGTGTCCTTATCCATGCCGAGACGTCCGGCGAGCGTGGATTTGACCCGCTCACTTTTCGCCGCGTCGAACGCCACGGACACCCAATCGGATTCCGTGCTCGACGAGGTCAGCGTGCCGGATGGGGAAACGGCCTTCCCATCTTTGAAATACGGTCCAAGCACTGACCAAATGCCTTTGAACACGCCTTGCGCGAAAGTCGCGTCCGCTGTGCTGCCGCTTTCATTGGCGGCATCGTAGGGGAGTAGCACTTCGATATGCTTCGGATTGTCGGAGCTGGTTTTGTCGAGCTCGAGCTTGCTGACCAGCTGTTTGGCTTGAAGCTGGCCGATCTGCTCGGCCGTGGTCATCGGCACGTACACATCCGGAGTGAAACCCTGCAGCGTGTTCGACACTAACACGACTTTCATGCCCTCGTTTTGAGCGAGCTGCAATGCGGAAACCAAACGTTCCGCGGATTGGGCGTAGTCCTGGGCGTCTTCGTCGGAGGAGCTCCCATTCCATGTGATGGCGTGCGACACATAGTCTCCATATTGGCGGTCGGATTCGGTGGTGTCGGCCACCGGCGCCACTACCAGAGTGGTTTTGTCGGAGGAATCCGCATCGTCGCTGGTGCTGTTGACGTGATTCACCACGTAATCCTGCACGCTTTGGCTTTGCTTGTCGAGACTTGGCGCCGCTTTGACGGTGATGTTGGCGCCTTTGACATCATTGTCTTTCAATGATGAAACGATTTCCGGCACCAGCTTCTCCCATTTGCTCAGAGGCGTCTGCTGGGAGATGGTGATGCCGTCCGAAGGGGTGAAGATCACCACGTTGCCGGCATCGGTGGCAGTGGCGGTGCTGGGGGAGTCCGTTTCATGCGATTGCGTTTCATTGGCGGATGAGCAGGCGCCCATGGTCATGATGAGCGAGGTCGATGCCAACAGTGCGAACAGACGTTTCGTCACGGTCGTGCGGTGCAGTGTCATGCCGTTTCCTTCATGAAAATCGAATGATGATTCCTATGCTGAGCTCCGATTGTAATATCCGGACGTCAAAAAGGGCTGGATATGCGTGTGAACCATACATATCCAGCCCTTTTGAGCCTGCTGCTGGCCGTTCAGCCAAAGGTTATTCGGCTAGGTCATTCGGCCAGAGCCTTGGCGAGATTCTCGTCCAAAGCGTTCATGAAGCCTTCGGTGTCAAGCCAGGCCTGATCCGGACCAACGAGCATGGCGAGATCCTTGGTCATCTGACCGCCTTCAACGGTAGACACGATGACCTTCTCCAAAGTTTCGGCGAAATACTTGACTTCCGGAGTGTTATCCAAGTCGGCGCGGTGCTTGAGACCGCCGGTCCAAGCGAAAATCGATGCGATCGGATTGGTGGAGGTCTTCTCTCCCTTCTGCCAGCGGCGGTAGTGGCGGGTCACAGTGCCGTGTGCGGCCTCGGCCTCGACGGTCTGGCCGTCAGGGGTCATGAGCACGGAGGTCATGAGGCCGAGAGAGCCGAAGCCTTGCGCCACGGAATCGGACTGCACGTCGCCATCATAGTTCTTGCAGGCCCAAATGTAGCCGCCATGCCACTTGAGGGAGCTGGCCACCATGTCGTCGATCAGACGATGCTCATAAGTCAGGCCCGCTGCGGCGTACTTGTCTTTGTATTCGTTTTCGAACACTTCGGCGAACGTATCCTTGAACTGGCCGTCGTATGCCTTGAGAATCGTGTTCTTGGTGGAAAGATACACCGGATAGCCGCGCATCAGACCATAGTTAAAGCAGGCGCGGGCGAAACCACGGATGGAATCGTTCACGTTGTACTGCACCTGGGCCACGCCGCCGTCGGCACCATAGTTGTACACGACATGTTCGATCGGCTCGGAACCATCTTCCGGAGTGAAGGTGACGGTGAGCGTGCCTGCCCCCGGAACCTTGAAATCAGTGGCCTTATACTGGTCGCCGAACGCATGGCGGGCTACTACAATCGGCTTGGTCCAGCCGGGAACCAGACGCGGAACGTTGCTCATCACGATCGGCTCGCGGAAAATGGTTCCGCCGAGAATATTGCGGATGGTGCCATTGGGGGACTTCCACATCTTCTTCAGGCCGAATTCCTTGACACGCGCCTCATCCGGCGTGATGGTGGCGCACTTTACACCGACATGCTCACGCTGGATGGCCTTCGCCGCGTCGACGGTCACCTGATCGTCGGTGGCATCGCGGTTTTCGATGCCGAGATCGTAATATTCGAGATCCACGTCGAGGTATGGAAGGATCAGGCGATCCTTGATATCTTTCCAGATGACGCGGGTCATTTCGTCGCCGTCGAGTTCGACGACCTTGCCTTCGACCTTGATTTTGGCCATGTGTTGCCCTCCTGTCGGGATTGAAGGTGATAAGTTCCTGTCTTATAACGAACGTGTTAACGGCACCTGTTAATGTCCAAAAAAACGGTGTGGCGGCAGGTGACACGCTCTTGCATACTGTCATTGCTGAGCATTAGCCTTGAAAACATGTCTCAGGAAATTGAAATCGGTTTAGGCAAGAAGGGCCGTCTGGCATACTCTCTGGACGACGTTTCCATTGTTCCCTCCCGTCGTACTCGCGATCCGCAGGATGTGTCCACCTCGTGGCAGGTTGACGCTTATGAATTCGACGTGCCGGTTATCGGCGCTCCGATGGATTCGGTGACCAGCCCGGCCACCGCCATCGCCATGGGCAAGATGGGCGCGCTTGGCGTGCTCGACCTCGAAGGCCTGTGGACCCGCTACGACGATCCGCAGCCGCTGCTTGACGAGATCGCCGAACTGCCGGCCGAAAGCGCGACCGAGCGTATTCAGCAGATCTACGCCGAGCCGATCAAGCCGGAGCTCATTGTCGAGCGTCTGCATGAGATTCGTGACGCCGGCGTCACCGTTGCGGGCGCCCTGTCCCCGCAGCGCACGCAGGACTATTATTCGACCGTGCTCGAAGCGGGCGTCGACCTGTTCGTCATCCGCGGCACGGTCGTTTCCGCCGAGCACGTCTCCCAGGATCACGAGCCATTGAACCTGAAGAAGTTCATCTACGATCTGGATGTGCCCGTCATCGTAGGCGGCGCCGCCAACTACACCGCGGCCCTGCACTTGATGCGTACCGGCGCGGCCGGCGTGCTCGTCGGCTTCGGCGGCGGCGCAGTATCCGCGAACCGCAACACCATCGGTGTTCACGCTCCGATGGCCACCGCCATCGCCGACGTGGCCGAAGCCCGCCGCGACTACATGGACGAGTCCGGCGGCCGTTACGTCCAAGTGATCGCCGACGGCGGCATGGGCGACTCCGGCAGCTTCATCAAGGCGTTCGCGCTTGGCGCCGATGCCGTGATGCTTGGCTCTCCGCTGGCCCGTGCCGAGGAAGCTCCGGGCAAGGGCATGCATTGGGGTGCCGAAGCCCGTCATCAGACGCTTCCGCGCGGCTTCCGCACGAACGTCGGCACCGTCGGCACCCTGGAAGATATCATGTTTGGCCCCAGCCACAATGCGGACGGCACCACCAATTACATTGGCGCGCTCCGTCGTGCCATGGCAACCACCGGCTATGTCGATCTCAAAAGCTTCCAGCGTTGCCCGGTCACGGTCGCTCCGACCCGCTGAACGAGCTTTGCGGTAAAGCCTGAATAACGGTTCATTGATCCTGTAGCGTCATGCTGCAGGATCTTTTTTGTTATGTTTCCCCGGCTAAGAAAGTCAGGTTGGAATGATTAAGCTATACATCGCAAATGAAAGAGCAGAGGTGAGATGAATGGCAGCGCATAGAAGTGGCGATTCCCGACGTTTGGACCCGTTGTCCGGACGATTCACGGATTACATCGTGATCGATACGGAAACAACCGGATTGAGTGTGCGCAAAGGTGCCAAGCTCATTGAGATCGGCGCGGTCAAAATCCGTAATGATGAGCTGGTTGACGAATTCGACCAGCTCATCAACCCGTTCGAACACGTCCCGTCAAGAATCACTGGTTTGACGGGAATCGACGATGGCATGCTGCTCGGCAAACCGGATGTGCGTGAAGTCATGGATGAGTTTGCACGCTGGTGTTCGGACACAGCCGTGGTCATGGCGCACAATGCGTCCTTCGACATGTCGTTCCTCGACAATGCTGTACAGCTCGCTTACTCGGAGCGAGACGCGCGCTTTGCGCACCATTTCGTCGACACTCTGGACCTCAGCCGTCGACTGCATCCGGAAAAACGAAGCCACAAAGTTTCCACCCTCATCGTCGACTACCACATCGCCGACATGGAGGAGCACCGCGCATTGTCCGACGCCAGGCAGGAGTGGATGCTGTACCGCGCCATGCGTGACGAGGCCGAGCTGCTCGGCATGCTCTGACAGCCTAACGTCGTTCGAACACTTCGATCCGGTATTCTCCCACAGGTGTCTGTTGATTTGTGGATGGATTATTTGTTCGGCTTCGTGCCGCAGCAGGCGTCATCTCCACTGGCGGAGAACATTGCATTGGGTGCGAAGTTCAGAGCGAAACCGCTCTGTTGGTGGGAGACGTTGGCTGAATCGGATTTGGCGTCATTCGTGATATTTGCCCTCTGTGAGGGCTCCGTTCCGGCAACGAACGAGGCGATATCTCCTGGAACGCCTGCGCTACGTAACTGACGCACGGTGACTGGAATCGTGCCGATGCTGCTTTCCGAGGTGAACGCGACCACTCCGGCAGGGAAGAACGCTTTGAAGAAGTGGATTGGATTCAACTTCGTCAGTGTTAAGCAGCAGGAAGAATACGGTTTTCGCACCAATACTCTTTAAGCGCATGGACTCTCCAAGGTTCGTGATGCTGGAGATGATGCTGAACAGCAGCAGCGGAACCACCAGTGCGGTAATTGCGTTGGACCAGATGGAACCCACCGCGCCGACATAATCAGTGTGGCCGTTGAAAGCGATTCCCAAAATGATACCGAATGCCGTTGCAAGCAACACGCGTGTGGTGAAACCCGCGTTTTTCTTACGTTTGAGAAACGCCAGGATGACGAACAGGATCGCGGCTACGCCGAGGGCGATCCAATCATATGCGATGCCTGACATTACTATCATTCCCTTCCCAAAAAATGGTGATACATTACGTGAGATACCCCCACGTTCATGTCGGACATCAATCTATCCGCTCCGTCTCCGGCGCAACGCCTTGTAGTTATTGCTGTTTTCCATAGTCGTCTATCAGACGGTAGTCATTCCGAGGCACGCATGCTGACATTCCAGCGCTCCACAAGTCATTCCGAGACGTGGTTGTTTTGCGTTTAGGGAGGGCTCGTTTTAAGATGGAACGTCGGATAACTGGCTTCGTGTCTGGATTTGTGAGAGCCGGAGGAATTGGAGATTAGACATGGCATTAAGTGCCGCGATTATTCTTGCGGCGGGTGAGGGCACCCGCATGCGTTCCAACAAGCCGAAAGTGCTGCACACTTTGGCCGGAAAGACGTTTTTGAACCGTGTGATGGACTCCGTGTCGGCGCTCGACCCTGAAACGTTGGCCGTGGTCGTGCACTACCAGGCGGAACGAGTCGCCGAAGCGGCCCGCTCCTACAATGAGCGTGTCACCATCGTCAATCAGGACGACATTCCCGGCACCGGGCGAGCCGTGCAGTGCGCCATGACGCAGTTGAAGGAGCAAGGCGGTCTTGACGGCTCGGTGCTGATCGCAGCTTCGGATATGCCGCTGCTCGACGCCGACACGTTGAACCAGCTGCTTGCCTTCCATGAGCAAAGCGGCAACGGAGCCACCGTGCTCACCACCATTCTTGACGATCCTACTGGCTATGGTCGCATCATCCGCGACAGCAAAGGCAACGTGCTGCGCATCGTGGAACAGAAGGACGCCAACAGCAGCGAACTGGCCGTGCATGAAGTGAACACGTCCGTCTACGTGTTCGATGCCAAACTGCTGGCTGAAGCGATCGCCAACCTCAAATCCAACAACGCCCAAGGCGAGTTCTACCTGACCGACGCACTCGAAATCGCCAAAGCCAACGGTGCCGTCGGTGCGTTCGCCGCCCCCGACCCGTTGAGCGTCGAAGGTGTCAACGACCGCGTGCAGCTCGCAGCGCTCGCCAAAGCTCACAACAAGCGTATCTGCGAGCATTGGATGCGTAAGGGCGTGACCATTCTCGACTCTGAAACCACGTGGATCGAAGATGACGTGCGTATCGAACGCGATGCGGTGATCCTTCCCGGATGCTTCCTGGAAGGCCAGACTGTGATCGGCGAGGGCGCGCAGGTCGGCCCATACACAACACTTATCAGCGCGGTCATCGATGCCGACGCCCATGTGGAGCGTTCCCGCGTGCAGGAAACCCACATCGGTCGCGCGGCCAACATCGGTCCGTGGACGTACCTGCGTCCGGGCAACGATCTTGGCGAGGAGTCCAAGGCCGGCGCCTTTGTGGAAATGAAGAAGGCGCACATCGGCAACGGCACCAAGGTGCCGCATCTGAGCTATGTTGGCGACGCCGACTTGGGTGAGCACACCAATATCGGCGGCGGTACCATCACCGCCAACTATGATGGCGTGCACAAGCACCACACCACCATCGGATCGAACGTGCACGTCGGTGCCGGCAACCTGTTCGTGGCCCCTGTCGAAGTCGGCAGCGGCGTCACTACCGGAGCCGGTTCCGTGGTACGCCACGACGTTCCGGACGATTCCATGGTCTATTCCGAAAACACACAACATGTAGTAGAGGGCTGGAAGCCCGAATGGGAGCGCTGAATATGCCGGCAGTACAAGATTCCATCGACGCCATCCGCATCGCCGCCGCCGCGGCCGACCGTATGAAGGCCACCGACCTTGTTGCCTTCGACGTCACCGAACCATTGGCCATTACCGACGCGATGCTCGTCGCCACCGCTTCGAACGAACGTCAGGTGTTGGCGGTTGCCGAAGAGATCGAAAAGGACCTGTATCTCAAAAGCGGCAAGCGTCAACCGCGTTCCCGCGAAGGCTTGACCGAAGGCCAGTGGGTGCTGCTCGACTATGGTGATTTCGTGATCCACGTCATGCATCAGGAGTCCCGCGACTTCTATCGCCTCGAACGCTTGTGGAAGGATTGCCCGAGCATCGACCTGCAGCTCGAACATCCGGAGACTTCCGACGAAGAGACCGCGGAAATCGCGGAATAACACGTATGAACATGCCTTCCCGTATAGATGCGGAAGGCATGTTTTCATATCAAGCGAAGCAGTTTTCGCAAACATTCCATAATCGAGAAAGCAACGGAGAGCAGCAGCATGACTCGAAACGTCGAACTTGAGCATAACAGCGCAGTACCGGAACACGTGCACGCCATCACGCTGGTGCGTCACGGACGTACCGCCTACAATGCGCAGCATCGTCTGCAAGGCCAGATCGACATTCCCCTCGACGAAGTCGGACAATGGCAGGTTCGCCAGACGGCCGACGCATTGCGTGAACTGTATGTTGATCGTCGTCCCGATATTCCGAACCGGCTGGTCATCTGTTCCGATCTGGGGCGTGCCGCAGCCACCGCGCATGCGTTCGCCGACCCGCTGGGCTTGGAAGTGCATCCCGACATCCGCGTGCGTGAACGCAGCTTCGGCGATTGGGAAGGCATTCCGGTTGAGGAACTCGCGCAACGGTACCCGGAAGACTATCGTTCCTGGGCTGAATTCCGTGGCGGCGAACTCAAATACGGTGCCGAACCCAAGGAGGAAGTCGGACGTCGTGGCGTCGAAGCGTTGAACGATTGGGCGTTCCGTGCCGGATCCGACACGGACTTGTACGTGTTCTCGCATGGTGCATGGATTTCTCAAACGTTGCAGACGCTGCTGGGAATGGCGGATGCGCATGGCGATTTCGCCGACATTTTGTCGATGCGCAACGCTCACTGGGTGCGGCTTATTCCATTGGAGATCGGTTCCACATTGCGTTGGCGTTTGATGGACTACAATCACGGTCCCGCTATCGCCGATTCCGAGGAATGGGAGCATCCCAGCCTGTAGCCAGCCTGTAGCCGGCCGATACATGATGTCGGACGCTGGTCTGTCACCGCTTTTTCAAGCTTTTCACAGAATCGCCAGTACTTTCATAGCGAAATTAGCTATCGTCATGGCTTGTGAAAAACTTTTTTAAGGGAATCTCTTTTTCGTCGATTTGCGCGGGTGCGCTGGCGGCGGTCACGTCATTCCTACTTTCCGCGAAAATCGGTATCGCGGGATCGGTGATTGGTGTGGCCGCGGGTTCGGTTGTTTCCGCGGTTGCCACGCAGGTCTACAAGAACGTTTTGAAGGCATCAGGGGAGAAGATCCAACAGGCCGTGCCGTTCCCGTCGAGTAGCGAGACGGTTTCGAATGAGCGAGCTGCGGATGAAACGCAGGTGCTTGGCTCTTCCGAACAGGATGATGAGACGAGGATTATTGGATCGTCTCCTGTTGCGTCGGATGTCACGATGGTATTGTCTGCCGATACGGCTGCGGTAGCGCAGTCCGGTTTACCGCGCGTCATTTCCTCCGGACAGGAATATGCGGATGCGACTCGTGCGCTCGGCGATATTGCCGGGGCAGGGGAGACTTCCGTTTTCCCGAACGGACAGCGTGGCGTCAGCGATGTTGGCGTAGTTACCGGTAAGACCGGAACACTCGGAAGCGCGCATGATGCCCGAGTACAGCATGCTGGGCAGCGTTCCTCGAATTGGTTGCATAGCAAGTACGCTCCGGCGATCATCGCATTCGTCAGTGCTTTGGTTGGTGTGGGAGTGAGCGCGGGATTGATTCTTGCTTTCACCGGCGGTCAGGGGACGGACACCGTGGTGCGTGACGTGGTGCATGAGAAGGTTGTACCTTCGCATGGAAATACCGATGACTATCAGACTGGCGACGGGCAGACCCCCGTGCAAAAGCCTAAGTCCGATTCCACGGATTCGAACGACGAAACCACCACGGACGGCAGCGACAAAACCACCAACGGATCCACCGACTCGTCCACTTCCAACGGCACATCGAGCAATACCAATGGATCCACGTCCGGAAACAGCGGGTCGTCATCCGATAATTCCAGCAATGGTTCCAGCCAGAACGGAACGGATTCGTCCAACGGCACTGGCTCAAACGGAGGCACGTCCGGCACCACTGGTGATGGCTCATCATCCGGATCCGGAAACAGCGGAACCGATGGTTCGACTGGCACTGGCACGTCGGGATCCACCGACGGTACTACCGGCTCGACGGGAGATGCAAGTAGTAACTAATGTCGCTGGTGGCGCACTTCCCATGTCGCCCGCATAAGGTTCACATAAGGTGATTGCGTAGTGCGGTTTTACTCATGCCAATTCCTCAGTGCGGGCGACACGCCGAAATTTGCGTGACTTATGTCTGCGATGTATATTATACAGAGTTTGCAGGGCAGACTTTGGGGCTATGGCGCAGCTGGTAGCGCATCTCCATGGCATGGAGAGGGTCAGGGGTTCGAATCCCCTTAGCTCCACGATTATCGAGGGCCACTCCGTAAGGGGTGGCCCTTTTTGTTGAAACGACGCTGTTTCGCGGACGTGCTTGCCGAACCTCAAAAACGGTTCAAGGTGATAGAAACCGGTTATAAGGTGGTAAAGAAACAGGACTTCCACGACGACGCGGAGAACCTTCGGCAAGATCGTATACAAGTCGAACAGACGGACGCATGAACGACCCGTGTCGGCAGGGGTGTCGGCGACGGACGGTAGAGCCGACATGGGCTTATTGTTAATTTTCATTCATAGATGCTTTGTCTTGTCTTCTGAGTGCTTCTAATTTTTAATTCACACACAATATCTAAACCAAGTGCGGATATCGGCATGCTGCAGGCTTTGTCTTTGAACCCTTTGCGAATCAACTCGACGTGCATATCGTCCAGCAGATACCGCTGATGCCAACCCAAAATCAATCCTTTCTTTTCCATGATTGATTGGATAGCGGATGATCGTGGTCTGACGCCTCAGCAAAGTGCGAAACAGGTGTTATCTCTCCTAAATTCGGTTTCAGATGGAGCGCGTATGTGATGTTATTCACGTTGGGCGAACATGCGTTGTGGGGTTTCTTGTCGTAGTCTGAAAGTATGCCCGCATTCCATGGGCATATAGACGAAAGGACGGCATCATGGCAGATCTCACCGATGAGATGAAGGGATTCCTCAACAGCAACCTCGCATGGGTGGCCACCATCAGCAAAGAAGGCCAGGTCGATCTCGGTCCGAAGATGAGCATGTTCATCATCGACAACAACCATATCGGCTACCACGAGCGCACCGCGGGCCAGACATACCGTAACCTGCTTGACGGCAGTGATCTGGTCGTCGCGGTCGCCAACCTCGAACAGAAGAAGGGATACCGTTTCCGCGGCAACGTCGTGCTGCATTCCGATGACGCCATCTATGACGAACAGGTCAAAGTCGCCGAAGAACGCGGCACGAAAAAGCCGATGACCATTCCGGTTTTGGAGATCACGGAAATTCAGGATCTCACTCCGGGCGCTACGGCAGGCAAAACCATCGTCAAGGACTGATCGGTTCCATACTGAACCAGTCGAAACGACAATATCGGAGAACCGCAGACGGGACTGTATGTCCGGTCTGCGGTTCGCTGTTATCGGAACGGAAGATCGCGAATCTGCAGCATATCGTTCGCGGCGGTTCGATCATGGATTCCTATACGGCAGTTGCATGCATGGGTTGTGGGTAAGTGTGGATAAGTGTTCGCTCATCCACTTATCCACAGATTTTCTTAAAGAGGTGGCGGGCGAATATTGGTTTCTGCCATGCTGGTCTGCACGCATAAGCGAAGACGCCTATGCGACAACCAACAACCAAAGAAGGTGAACCATGACACAACACACCATACGCCGCCGATGGACCTCCATGCTTGCGCTGGGCATGATCGCGGCTCTTGCCATGCCGGGCACGGCCCAAGCCACGCCGCAACTCGGCGATTTAGGCGTCAAGCAGTCCATGAGCGTGAAGGCAAGCAACGGGGAAAGCCTCGAAGGCAAGGACCTCCGCGCCATCCAGCTTGCCACATATACCGCCGCAAGCGTGGACGGCAACACGATCGTCGGCTACGATCTGACCACGAACACGGCATTGGCATCTGACATCACCGCGGCAGCCAAAGCGGCCGGAGCCACCGATACGAACCTTACCGTCAACGGCAAAAACGATCCGATGGTGTGGGTGGTGAAGAACCTGACCGACTCGCGCAGCGATCCATGGAGCGGAAAGCTACGCAACTTCTGCAACAGCCTCGCCAAACAAACCAACTTCGCCAAGCAGGATGGAACGGCGGTTTCCACACTCAGCCAAGACAAAGCCACCATGTCGACCGGCAACGTACTCGTACCGGGAATCTACGCCATCGTGGACCGTACACCGGCGACAACCACACTAAGCAGCGGCACCGCCATCAAAACAACCGCGTCCATCATGATGATGAACGGCACCGCGGTCAACGGCGTCAACCAACTACGTACGGCCGGCGGCACGACCCTGACCCTCGGGCAAGTGATCTACAAGGTATCCAACGTGGAATCGCCAGACAAAAAAGTCAACGTCGGCAGTGCCTGGAAAGACAGCGCATCCGAAGCGATAGGCAAGGACCTGACCTACCGTGTGACGCAGAAAATCCCCAACTGGACAGGCTACGAGCACTACTATCTTGCGTTGAACGATACGCTTGGCGCGGGTCTCGACTATGGTTCGCTCACCTCGATCACCGTCGGCGGCAAAGCATTGGCGAGCACGTTCTACAAGGAAAACGTCAACGGCAAAACCATCAGCTGGCTGTTCGGCGTCAACGGAGACATTCTCGCCTCGGACGCATCAAAGGCGGCCCTGCCGGTCGGCGCGACGATCACAGTCACCTACAAGGCCAGACTCAACAGCAATGCGGTCATCGGAAGCCCCTGCAACGTCAACTCCATCGACTTGGAATACTCCCACAATCCCAACGCATGGCAGGACCACAACAACCAGCCCGGCAACGAGGTTAAAGTCTGCACCGGTGAAATCGCATTACGCAAGGTCGACGCCAAAAGCCAAAAGCTCACCGGCGCGAAATTCGCCATCGCCCAAGGCGCCAGCGACAAAACGCCTTTGAAACTCGTGGCCCTCGGCAACGGCACCTACCGCCTCGCCACCAGCGGCGATACCACCACAACCACCACATTCGAAGCCGGCGAAACCAAAATCCAAGGACTCAAAGGCGAATACACCATCACCGAAACACAAGCGCCCCAGGACTACTCGTCGCTCATGCTGCCCAGCGCAGTCGTCACCGTCAACGTTGACGACACCAACATGACGTGGAGCCTCGACGTCAAATCCGACCCCAACAACCTCATCAAAAAAGGCGACAGCCACACCGTGGTCGTCACCAACATCCGTACCATCACCGAAATACCGTTGACTGGTGCGGCAGGCCTCACCACGCTCTTCAGCATCGCGGCACTCCTCTTCATAGGAGGCATCGTCATGCTGCGCATGTGCCGATCAAGCAACGACTAGCCAACATCCGACAATAGGCAACACATGGCGATTCCCCCGCATAGCAAACCACGGCACAAAAAAGCGCCCAACAAACGCAGCATCATCCGATGGTGCGTGGGAACCGCCATGCTCACCGCAACGGCACTCATCATCAGCATCCCCCTGATCATGCGCGCCGAAGACAACATCCAACAAGCAGCCAACGTCAAAGCGTACGCAGCCACCATCACCAACACCGCAAACAAGGCAATCCAAGAAAGCAAACGGCAGGCGAAACTCTACAACGCGCGACTCGCAAACCAAACCAGCAACCAAACAGACGACGAACCCGCAACGCAAAATCCCGACGAATACAGTCGGCAACTCGTCATCCCACCCAGCGACGTCATGGCAACCATCAACTACCCGAAACTCGGCATCAGCCTACCCATACGCCACGGAACAAGCGAACAGACGCTCGCCATCGGCGCAGGGCATTGGGAAGGCACATCCCTGCCAATCGGGGGAGCGGGAACCCATACCGTCATCACCGCACACCGGGGCCTCGCCGACAAACTCATGTTCACCAAACTCGACCAAGCCCGAGAAGGTGACGAATTCACCATCACCACCCTCGGTGAAACCCTCACCTACCAAGTGCAAACCATC
>ERZ1032758.117-NODE-117-length-16284-cov-27.958531_pt1 | contig 16284 bp, 10 predicted proteins | sample MGYA00516958_ERZ1032758 | MGnify/ENA primary metagenome ERZ1032758 (study PRJEB33719, sample SAMN04262538) | wastewater metagenome | biome: sewage system; feature: street-access sewage; material: sewage | place: Peru: Lima | collected 2012-08-07 ...
GCGTTCAAAAAAGTCAGCTATCCGTCACGTTGTTTCACGTGAAACAAAAAGAGGGTGTGCGGAACAATCCGCACACCCTCCTTGTCTGCCGATGCGTCAGAAAATCTGCACCGAATCGATGTACAGCTGGTTGCCGGGAAGGCTGTCGAACGGCACCCACAAGAGGATGTCCTGGGTCTCCACGGCCTTGTTGAACTTGATTTCGGTGGTGCCGCTGGCGTCGAACTCGAACTGGGCGACCTGTTCACCCTGGTTCGGGCTGGACTTGGCGTTCACGCGAATGTAGCCCTGGCCGCCGGAAGAACGGATCTTGATGACCATGCGATACGCTTTCTGGGGCTGGCTGAGGTGGAGGTAATAACCGTAACCCTGTTGTCCGTCCGGATTGGACAGGAACTGGCGGTTGTCGATCTCATACGGAGTCGTGTTCTCCGGCATCTTCGGTTCCGGAACCTTCCGCACCTTCTTATCCGAAGTCACCACCTTGTCGACGTCCTTCTTGGCGGAATGGCTCTTCTTCGTGGTTTTCTTCGGCTTGCTGGAATCGGAGCTGCCGTTGTCGGAGCTGTTGGCATCGTTGGAATCGCTGTTTGCATCGCTGGCGGAGCTGCTGCCATTGCCGGAATCGCCATTATCGCCGAAAGGCACGTCGTCAAGGTTCATTTCCGGCCACGGATTGTTGGAATTCGTATTGGTGATGCCGTCATCCGGCTTCTTGGTCAAACCATGAATGGCGAATCCCAATGCGACGGCCACCACAATGAACGCGACCACAATGGCCACGACCTTGGTGGTGAGCTTGCCGAACAATTTGGCATTGGCGACCTCGGCCGGACTGGAGGAAGAGGCTTTAGGGGCAAAGCTCGGCGGCACCGCAACGGGGGTTCCGTTTTCGTTCTGATATGCCGCGTCGATCGCTTCCTGCTCCGCCTTCAACGCGCGTGCGGATTCCTCGCCCGGCTCGATGACCCGTCCGTCAGGTCCGATCACCGGAATGCGACCGGTCTTCTCCAATTGCGAATCGTCCGTATGATAATCGCCCTGCGGCGACGGCGTGGAAACACGGATGGGGAAGGAGAACGGCGAATCCACATCTTCGGAGGATCCGTCGAGGTCCTCTTCGCTGAGTAGTTCGCGGCTGTTGTTCCACAGCGATTTCACGGCACCGCCGGTCGCGGCCATACCCTTGGCCAAGGCTTCCTTGCTGTCGGAGAAATCAGTGTGTGGTTCAGGCGCTTCGAACGTCATTTCCGGAATGCTTCCGGTTTCAGCCAGCGTATCGGGCAAGGCGATGGCATCCTGCTCGAGAATCTGCAGCAGGGGCACGTTCACAATCGAGCATTCCGAATCCGCGGACGGTAACGCAATATCGGGGCCGTTAAGCTTCGCCAGCGGCTCGTAGTCGCCCAGCAACGCCTCCAATTCGGCGATGGTGGCCATCGGAACGGTCGGGAAACCGTCCTTCTCCTTGAGATCCAGACCACGCTTGCAAATCACGCGGAACTCCATCGGCACGTTCGGTGAAATCGCGTCAAGATGGTAGTTCGTGGACAGCGTCGACGGCGTGCGCGTCAGCAGGGAATACAGCAGGGAAGCGACCTGGCGAATCGCAAGCTGCTCCTGGTTTTCCACGGATTGCACGCGCGAAGTATCGGCCAGCATGATGCTTACCGGCGCGTCGGCGATTTCAATGCCGTTGCGGGTCAATCGCACGGTGTCCGTGCTGATCGAGAAATGCGTGAGATTGTCTTTCTGCAACACGTGCAGGGCTTCGACGACCTCACCAAGAATGGAACGGATCGCGGTGAAGCTCAGCGGCTTGCTGGACTGCGTGAGATACTCGCTCAACGACATGCCGGCATCGAGCTGCGTGATCACCAACGCCACCTCGCCCACGTGCTGAAGCTGCAGCACCTGCGTGAAATGGGCGTCGTGGGAAATCGCCAGCATGGAGGCCGTCGCATTGACGTCCTGCAAAGCCTTGCGGTTGTTGACGATAAAAAGCTGGCAATCCCGGGCAAGCACGTGATCGCTTGCCTTCCAAACCTGCAAGCCGGTTTCCTCGCGCAATGGCGAAACCAGCACATAGCGGTTGCTGATGGTATCTCCCAGTTGAGGTTTCATGGTTTCCTTCAACTCTGTAACGATTGTTCTACCTACGCTGTTATTCTTGGTCGCCGTTTTCGGCGGTACTTTGCTCAAGTTTACCGTTGGGGCTGGCCGTTCCGCCAGACTTAGGCTTGTTGCCAAGCCCTGGTATGCGGGCGGCGAGCATGCCCACGACCGAAGTGAGCTCCTCGGCACGCAGCGCCCACAGGCACGCCAGATAGACGATGGCGATGACGATGGTGAGCAGTATCGCGGACAGAACCGCCTGACCCCAGTTCATAGTGCCGTCGTCGGGGCCGATATGCGCTCCGACCAGCCGGTAGACGCCGTTGCGGCACAGCAGGCCAATCACGCAGGCGGCTATCGTGGCCACCAGCGCCTTCGCATAGGCGGTGATGATGCGCTTGTCGTCCACATCGCCGTCGAAACGGGAGCGGAGCATGTGCGTAAGCAGCGGATACGGCAGGATGAAGCTCACCGAAATCGCCAATCCGATGACGGTGATCCACTGCGTGGGCGGCAGAATGAACGTCGACGCGATGATGACGCCACCCTGGATGGCCATGGTGATCGCCATGAAAATAAACGGATGCTTGCCGTCTTCGAACGCGTAGAACGTGCGTTGGATGACCAAATACGAGCTGGAAAGTGGCAGGCCGATGCCCAAAGCGGCGAGCGGCGCGCTGATGAGCAGCGCCTCACGCACGCTGATGGACGGCAGCAGTGCGAGGATGATCGGCAACGGAAGCACGATGAACGCCGCTGCGAAGAAGCACATGATGAGATTGAGATTACGCAGGGCCGAGCTCAGATCCTTGCGCGCCTCGTCGATATTGCGGTCCGCGATGGCTTTCGATATTTTCGGGAAGATCGCAGTGGCGATGGACACGGCGATCAGCGAATACGGCAGCATGTAGATGGTGTACGCATTCTGATACGAGGCGTTGCCGGCCACGTCCAACTGGCTCATATGCAGCTGTTCCGAAGCCTTGAACGGCGCGCTGGTGGCCACGCGGGTGACGATGATGTTGACGATCTGATCGACGCCGACGATGCCGAGGCTCCACGCGGCGACCGGTCCCATCGAACGCAGTCCGATGCCGTGAACGCCGAATTTCGGACGGTATTTCAGGCCGATTCTCGTCAAAGGAATGAACAGCACCAGCGCCTGGAACGCCACGCCAAGCGTCCAAGTGCCGGCGGTCAGCGCGATTTTCGTCGGCGTCCAGAAGTCCAGCGGACGTTCCGTGGCCCTGCCGAACATCGCGATGAACGCGCCGAAACCGATGCAGCTGATGATGTTCGCGCCGACCGAGCTCCACGCATACGTGACGAAATGGTCCTTCGCCGCGAGAATCTGCCCGATCACCGTATACAGGCCGTAGAAGAAGATCTGGGGCATGCACCACAAGGTGAAGGAGGTGGCGAGGGCCATGGTTTCGGCGCTGCCGTTGACATACAGTTTGGTCAACAACGGCGTGGCAACGGCCATGAGCAGCGTCACACCCAACAACAAGGTGATGGCAAGGGTGATGAGCTTGTTGAGCTTGGTTTCGGCGTCCTTCGATTTCAGCGTGCGCACGATCTGCGGCACAAGCACCGCGTTGAAGATGCCGCCGGAAACCAGTGTGTAGATGACCTGCGGAATCATCGAACCGGCCTGGTAGGCGTTGGCGGCATAGCCGGTGGTGCCCAAGGCCCAGGCAAGCAGGATGGTGCGGATTTGGCCGGTCACGCGCGAAGCGGCGGTACCGGAGGCCATGATCAGTGAGTTACGGCCAACGGAAGAACTCATTCGTCGGGATCCTTCTTACGGTTGAATTGACGCCACAGTCCCACAGCGCCCAAGAGCACGGCGAAGCCGATGATGACGAAACCGCTCTTGTCGCTGATCTGCAGCGCGCTGGTGATGTGGGTGACCTGCGTGGCTCCAAACGCTGCACCATTCCTGTCGAACAGGCTGATGGTGGCGTTGGCGGTGCCGGACGTGGACACACGGATGGTGAACGCCACCTGTGCCTCGCCGTGGGGCGGCACCTGCACGGTGTCGAATCGGGACGTGACGATCTGCATGGAATCGGTCAGCGACGAGACCTTCACCTTTACCGGGTACGGGTGGCTGTTGCTGATGGTCACCGGCATTTTCGCGGTTTCGCTGACCACGTTCACGCTTTCCGTCGGCGTGATCGCCACACCGTTGATCAGCAGGACCGCGAGCTGGTTCGCGCCTTCCGCCATCGTGCTTCTGGAAGGGCTCTCGCCGCCCAACGCGTGCAGGGCCATGATGGTGTGGGCGTTCGTCAGCTGCCTGCTCCAGGTGTTGACGTCGGATTCGTCTTTTCCGTTCGGCTTGACGAGGATCGACGTATTGAAACGTTTGATGTTGCTCGATGAGTTCGCCAGCGCGCTCAGAGTCTGCTGGACGTCGCTGCGCATGCCATCGGTAAGGCCGTCCGTTTGGGGAAGGTCGGTTGACATGCTGGCCGCATCTTCGGAGATGTCGGCATCCTTCAACGTGGCGAGATCGGTGAGGTTCAGCCACGGCGACTGCTCGATGTCGCTCATCAGCGCGTCCACAACACTGGGGTCGGAATCCTCGTTCAGACAGACCAGCAGGTTGCGTTCCGCATAAGGCTGTTCCATCTGGTAGAACGCGCTTTGCGCGACGAATCGCGCCAATCTGCCGGCCGTGGTTCCCTCGCTGTCGGCGTTGGCATCGTCACTGGTCGCCTTGCCTTGGGCCAGGCCGGAAAGCACATTCTGCGCGGAAAGCACGGTGATGTCCCCGGCATCGGTGGAGACCACCGTCTTGCCGGTACGTACGGTAGCCGCATCGTCCTCTTCGAAGTCATGCGTGGCGATGACGGTGCCGTACCCCTGCTGGCGGGCCTTCGTCAACGCTTGTAGGGTCCAATTGCCGTTGCCCTGCCACGCGTATGCGGTGATGTCCGCGTTGCTGTCACCCAATGCCGATTGATAGGTTTTCCGGGCTTTGGCTGCGGACCATTGACGGTCGTTGATGCCGGCTGCGCTGTAGGCCGGAGCGTTGTTCATGGCGCTGTAGGCGGTTATGTCGAACAATGCGGGCTGGGTGATGCCGTCGACCCGCGTTGGCATCGCCATCGCCTGCAGGTAGGTCGGATCTCCTACGACCTGCAGCATGTCGTGCTTGGCGAAGGTCTGCTGCAACGATTTGAGCCGTGCGTCGTCATCCTTGCTGGGCATGGCGATTTTCGCCAGTTTCGAGGAGGAAATACCCCCTTCATCGACCAGCTGTCCAAGCAGCTTGCTGTCGGTGGTCCACCCGTTGGCGGCCAGCGGCTGGGCGACGGTGATGTGCAGCGCCGGCGTGCTGGGCGTGTGGAGTCCCGCGCCGGTGCGCGTCACGAACGTATGCGATTGAGCAAGGGGGGTTCCGTTGGCGGAATAGCTCAGCAGCACCGGCTTCGGCCCCCAAGAGTTGATGGCCGCGAGCGATTCCTGATGGGCGTCCGCGTCGATGCTCACGTTGGCGCTGGCTCCCGGCTGCAACGCGGGCACATCGGCCTGTCCCACGGATTGCGGGGTGGGGATTCGCCCGTTGCCTTCAGACCAATCCTGGATGTCGTTGCGCGAAACGAACGTGTAGAAGGCGTTCATGGCCAGCGTCAGCGTTCCCGCGGGAATCTCCTGTCCGGTCGTGTTGGTCACCGTGGCGTTCAGATGGTATCCGGAGGTGTCCGTCAATACGGCCGTGGAAGAGTTGATGGACAACATACCGTCCGTCGACTCCGCCGATGTGGTCGATTCCATGGCCCTTGCCGATGGCGTGGGTGCGTATAACAACATCAACGCCATGGTCAATACCATGGCGAGGATGGATGATAACGCGCGAAGGCCACGCGAAACGTGCCGTTGTGCGGATTGATTCACTATTACGCCTGTCTGTTGAGTTTCCTTGCGTACAACCATGCTATCTTCCGTTCGTTCGGATAGCTCAGCACATCGTCCAAATCAGCAAAATCCACCCAAATGGCGTCTTCGGCCTCATGGTCGGGATCGCCTTCGACGGTCAGCTCGCCGCCGATCTGCCGCAACGCGAAGTGGTGCACCAGCTTGTGCACGCGTTGGCTGGTACCGGTGAACCAATAGTCGATGGTGGCGATGGAATCGACCACCTCGCCCAGAATGCCGGTTTCCTCATGCACTTCGCGCACGGCCGTCTGCTGCGGCGTTTCGCCTTTTTCGATATGTCCCTTCGGCAGGCACCATTCCAAATGCCCGCTGCGTGAATGACGTGCGATGATCGCCACGCGACCCTTGTCGTCGAACACCAGCCCGCCCGCCGAATACTCGCGCACCACCGGCAGCTCCTGCGCGTCAAGCGATGCGAACGTGGTCGGACCATCCGCGGTGCGCCGGCGCGGCATCATCGCCGGCGTAGGCGCGCTCGGCGTGATGATCGTGCGCTGCTGCAATTGCTGTAGTTGTTGCAGCTGCTGCAGCGAAACCGACTGCGATGTGTACAGCAGTTCGTCCGGTTCCAGCGGATTTTGGGCATGGTCGTCCGCAGCATGGGCAAGCATGCGTGCAAGGTCTGCGGGCGTAATCATGATTCCAACCATACTCAATTCTGTGTGCAGGTGGGGTAACGGTATGCTGGTAAACGGAAAACTTGTGGTGCTGAAAGGTATGGCGTGAACTTCGAAGTGTGGCCAGAGGCCATTGAATTAGGACGTATGTTTGCTGCGGAAGGCTATGAACTGGCACTGGTCGGGGGTCCTGTCCGCGACCTGCTGCTGCATCGCAAATCGCATGATTTGGATTTCTGCACATCGGCGCGTCCCGAGCAGTTTGAGCATATTCTGCGCCGTTTTGGGCATGATGGCTTCTGGGATATGGGCCGCAAATTCGGCACGCTCGGCGCGATGCGCAGGCGTGAGGACGGCACCGAGGTGAAAGTGGAGGTGACCACCTACCGTTCCGACACGTACGACCCCGACTCGCGCAAGCCGGAAGTCAATTACGGCGACACGCTGGAAGGCGATCTTTCCCGCCGCGATTTCACCGTCAACGCGATGGCGTTGCGTGTTCCGGAACTCGAATTCGTCGATCCGTTCGGCGGTGCGAACGATTTGGCCAAAGGCGTGCTGCGTACCCCCGTCGATCCGCGGCAGTCGTTCGACGACGATCCGTTGCGCATGATGCGCGCCGTGCGTTTCGTGGCGCAGCTCGGCTTCCGCATCGAGCCGGAAACCGCCGAAGCGCTGTCCGACATGGTCGATCGCATCGAAATCGTCTCCGCCGAACGTGTGCGCGACGAACTGGTCAAGCTGCTGCTGTCCGATCGCCCGCGCGCCGGCATCGAAGCGTTGGTCGATTCCGGTCTTGCCGACATCGTGCTGCCGGAAATTCCCGCGCTGCAGCTGGAAATCGACGAGCACCATCGCCATAAGGACGTGTTCGAACACACCATGATCGTCATCGAACGCGCCGTCGCCCTCGAAACCGGTCCCGACGGTCCGGTGCCGGCCCCGGACCTGACGCTGCGTCTGGCGGCTCTGCTGCACGACATCGGCAAGCCGAAGACCCGTCGTTTCGAAGCGGGCGGCAAGGTGAGCTTCCACCGTCATGACGCCGTCGGCGCGAAGATGACACGCAAGCGTTTGAAGGCACTGCATTTCGACCACCACATGGTCGAGGACGTCAGCGAGCTGGTCAACCTGCATCTGCGCTTCCACGGCTACGTGGAGGAGCCGTGGACGGATTCCGCGGTCCGCCGCTACGTCAAGGACGCTGGCCCGCTGTACGAGCGTCTGAACCGCCTTACGCGCGCCGACACGACCACGCAGAACAAGCGCAAGGCCATGATGTTCTCGGCGGCCATGGACGAGATGGAACAGCGTGTGCGCGACCTGAAAGAAAAGGAAGACTTCGACGCGATCCGTCCTGACCTCAACGGCGACGAGATCATGCAGCTGCTAAGCATCGAACCAGGCCCGATGGTCGGCAAGGCGTACAAGCACATGCTGGAATACCGCCTCGATAACGGTCCGGTGGAGCGTGACGTGGCCGTTGCCGAGCTGGAACGCTGGTACAAGGAGCAGGGCGAATAGCGATTGACATGCGGTGGTTTCGCCGCATGCATGGAACAGTGTGCTTGGAACAGCTCGAATACGAAAACCCGCGTTCCCGATTGGGGGAGCGCGGGTTTTTCATATTGCCTATATCGATTTCGATTGGCGGTCAGCTTTGCGGATTCACCGCATCATGTTCGGGCGCCTTGGGCAGGTCGGTCATCTTGTCCACCGCGACGCAGCCCTGGATGCCGGTGATCGCCTTGCCTGCGGCGGGAACCTTCTTCGTATCCTGCAGATTGTCGAATGTGGCGCCCACGATGACGTCGATCAGCTGGTCCTGACGGTCGTCCATAACCAGCATGGCATCGGTGAAATTGCTTGCCACGGTGTACGCCTGATTCACGCCGTTCTTGCCGAAGACGATCATCGTGCGATCCACCTTCTTGGTGTAGTTGTCCGGCGTCTGGGGGTTGAACTCGCGGTTCTGCAACGCGTCGCTCACCGCCTTGGCGAAGCCGGAGAACTTCGTGCCGTTGAGCACACGCAGCGTGATGTTGCGATTCTCCACATACTTGGCCTTGTTGCCGTCGGCTTCCTTGATGGGGCACGGTGCCTGCTGGCCGTAGTTCGGCTGTACGGCGGCCGACTTGACGTTGCCCAGGCCTCCGACATGGAAAAAGAACAGCAGGGACACCACCATGGCGACCACCATGACGGCTCCGACGATGCTGAACACCGTCTTCTGACGGCGGCGAATGTACTCTTTGCGCGCGGCGCGCTCGTCGTTAGCCTGGGTCATTTACGAATTCCTTTTGAACAAACCAATTGCCATCAACTTTACTGTCATGCGGTGATATGTGTCATGCGGTGATATGCACAATCGGTCGGGCTGGGGCGTTCGTGGCGATGATGCGATCGACGCAACGGCTGTCCTGCCATGCCCGCTGCACGGCGTCCGCCGCATCCTCCGTCGGCACGAACGCGATGACGGACGGGCCGGAACCGGAGACGAACGCCTGGCTGGCTCCCGCACGCAAGGCTTCCTCGATCGCCTGTCCGCTACGCGGATGCAGGGAGACCGCCGCCTTCTGCAGGTGGTTCTCATCGCCATCGCCGGCACCGATCTGATCGAATGTGGCATACACTTCCGGCGTGCGCAGTTCCGCACGGTATGCGCCGACCAGCAGATGGCCGGTAAACCCACGTTCCGTAAGATCGCGTACGATATCGCCATCGTCATCAAGCTGTTCGATGCGTTCGCCGAAACCGGTGCCGCGCGCGTAACCGCCGGTCAGACAGAACGGCATGTCCGCGCCCAGCGTGGCCGCGACTTCCTGCAGGCGTTCGATCGGCCAATCGAGATCCCACAACGTGTTCAATGCCAGAATCGTCGCCGCCGCATCGGCGGAACCGCCGGCCATGCCCGCGCCGACGGGGATGCGCTTGTCGATGTTCAACGCCACGTCCGGCTCATGGCCGCTCGCTTCGGCCATGGCGAACAATGCCAGCACGGCGTGGTTGCGGCGCATATCGCTGCCGGAAGAGGCCAGGTCGCCCAGATACGCGCCCTCGAGATTCAGCGAGAAGCCGCTTCCCGGCGCTTTGCGCGTGGCGGTGACGGTGTCGTATACGCCGACCGCGCAATAGATGGTGTCGAGTTCATGACGGCCGCCCCATTCGGCATGCGACGGGCCCACATGCAGGGTCAGATTCGTTTTCGCCGGGCAGTCCACGCTCACGGCGTTGATGGTGGCCGTTCCGATGGCGGGCGAATCAATGGTGCTCATGACGCGAACACCTCATCCAACGCGCGTGCCAACGCCACGAATTCGTCGATGGTGAGCGTCTCGCCACGACGGGTCGGGTCGATGCCGGCCTTCTCGAACGCTTCGGACGGCACGATTTTCTTCAATGCGGCGTGCAGGGTCTTGCGGCGCTGCCCGAAAGCCGCGTCGATCAAACGGAACACGGTTTCGCGATCCACCACGGAACCGTCCGCATTGTCCGCGGCGGGGGTGTGACCGCCCGGGTAGCGCTTGAACAGCACCAGCGCGGAATCGACGTTCGGGGCCGGCCAGAACACGTTGCGGCCGATGACGCCCACGCGTTCCGCGGTGCCGTACCATGCGAGCTTCACGCTCGGCGTGCCGTAGATCTTCGAACCGGGCTTCTCGCTCAAACGGTCCGCCACTTCCTTCTGCACCATCACCAGGAAGGTGCCCAGATTGTCGAAACGTTCCAACAGGGTGAGCAGAATCGGCGTGGCCACGTTGTACGGCAGATTGGCCACCAGCGTGAAGGAATCGTCATCCTTGAAATCGGGCAGATTCTCCGGATTGACGGTAAGTGCGTCGCGGTTGACCACACGGAAGCGGTCCACGGCGTCCGGCATGAATTCGGCGATGGTTTTCGGCAGGCGTTCGGCGACCGGCGGGTCGATTTCCACAGCCGTCATCGTGGCGCCGGTTTCCAGAATCGCCAGCGTCAGCGAACCCAGTCCGGGACCGACTTCCAGCACATGGTCGTCGGCGGTCACGCCGGCCTCGCGCACGATGCGACGCACGGTTCCCGGATCAATCACGAAATTCTGCCCGAATTTCTTCGTCGGGCTGATACCCGCGTCGGCGGCGATGCGTCGGATGTCGGCCGCCCCCAGCAAATGGCCCTGCGTATGCTCGTTCACGTTTTCCGTCATTCCCTCTTCTGTCATTCCCTCATTATCCGTTCATGCCGGTACGAAAATCGTTGGCGATTAGCCGGATCATCAGTACCATCCGGTCTGTTCGGAGTGCTGCCACGCCGCGGACGGGCTGCCGTACCGCTGTGCGATGTAGCTCAGACCCCAGTCGATCTGCACGGCGGCATCGTCCTTCCAATTCGCGCCGAACGTGGCCATTTTGCTGCCCGGCAACGCTTGTGGAATACCGTATGCGCCCGAATACACGTTTTCCGCGCTCCAGCTCCATCCGGATTCGCGATTCCAGAGTTTGACCAGATCCGTCCAGTTCTGGCCGGTCCAGCCGCGCTGCGCCGCCGCGCCGGAAGCGTAGGCCTGTGCCTGTGCCGCGGAAGGATGGTACAAGCGGCAGCCTGCGGAAGGATTGCTCGGCTGCGGCGTGGGCTGCGGTTTGGGCTGGGGTGCGGGAGTCGGCTGCGGTGCAGGGGTTGGTGTGGGGGTCGGTGCCGGATCGTCCTTCTCGGTGTTGTTGGAATTGTTATTCGAGTTGTTGTTCGAATTGTTCTTATCCGAGGAATCCGACTTGTTCGAATCGGTTTTGTCGGAATCGGACTTATTGTCGTTTTTATTCGAGTCGTTCTTACCCGAATCGTTCTTGCCGTCGTCCGTCTTGCCGGAATCGCCGTTATCGCCGTTGCTGTTGCCGTTGCCGCTGTTGTCGGATTTGTCGGATTTGTCGGTATCGTCCGTAGTTTTTTCCGGTCCGACCGCAATGACTTTGTCGATGGCGATTTTCGTGGTCTTCTCTCCGGTCAGCGTCTCGCTTTCCTTCACGCCATCCACGTAGGTGACGGCGTACGTCTGCTGGATTTCGCCGTTTTCGCCTTCCTGCCGTACCGTGACTTCGCCCGGCTGCAGGTTCGGGTCGATGATGGTCTGCGTGCCGAACGGCACTTCCTTCGTGCGGGTCTCCTCACCATGCGTCACGCGGCGGACGCGCAGAATGGTCGTCTTGCCGTCCTTTTCGACACTGACGCGATCCTCCTTGCCCAACGTGATGCCTTTGGCGTCAAGAATGGAGGCAGCGGGCAGCTTGCCGTTCGGCGCCACCGAGCTTTTCCCGTCCGCGATGACGGTGACGGGCCCCTTCTGGTTGATGATGAGACCGCCGGTGAGCTTGTTGTAGACGTTGCTGATATTGACGGTGATTTTCGCCGCTTCGGTTTCGTTTTGGTTGAAGAAGTCCAGCAACTGCTCGGCGCTGGACGCGACCGTCCAGAACGGCACTTCCTGGCCGTCGATGGTGATGGTGGTCTGGTATGCGCTCTGCACGTTCACCACATCATGGTTCTTCAGCATGCTGGTCGGGCTGGTCGATTCCACCAGGTCGTGCGTTTTGACTTTCACGCCCTGCTCCTGCAGCAGACGGTCCACGCTCATCGCATATGTGGTCACCGTGGTGGTCTCCCCATTGACGGTCAACGCCACGGATTTGCGCGCGCCCACACCAAACGCCAACGCCGAAGTCAAAGTCAATGAGGCCACGCATGCCATGACGCGGACACGACGAAGCGTCACGAATCTCCGAGGGGTCCACCTTCTCGTCATTTATCCTCTTTTCAGCGCTGCCTACAACGCCGTTATTGTAACGGCTCAGCTGGAACGGTCGCCGTGCTTTCCGATGGTTTTATCCATACCGCCACATTTTTGAAAGCAGGTGCGAAAAGCGAAAAATAAAAAGGGGGCAGGAGAGAAGGGGATGTCCTGCCCCCGGTCGGACGAGACAGGTTGGGGGACGTCTCGTCCGCTTTGCCAGAAGTCTCAAGTTGGGGGAAGACTTCTGGAGCACTTACCCATGGTAAGAGGTCCAAGCCCGTCATACGGGTTCGAGCCTCCTGTCGGGATCGAACCGACGACCTGCCGCTTACAAGGCGGCCGCTCTGGCCATCTGAGCTAAGGAGGCATGTCCTCTTTTGCTATGAAAACAACAGAGGAACGATGAATAGCATAACCAGCGCTTCCACCGCAGTCAACTTAGCATTGCGGGTTGAGACGCGCCGGCTGCCCGTAAGGGGTTATTCGCCCGTGGTGACGGAAATCGGCCCCTTCTTGGCTCCGATGGACGGCATCTTGCCGGCAACGCCGACTTCGCTGTCCTTCAGGCCGATCGATTCCAACAGACCGTCCTTAACCGTCGTCTGGGCGGTGGTCAGCTGGTCCATATCCCAATACTTGCCGTTGATGATCACGGTCGGCGTGGTCATGCTGCCCTTGTAGCTGCCGGACTGATGCCACAGTTCGGAACGCTTCGGCGTGTAAGTGTCGATCGCATCAAGCCATTCCTGATAATCGCGGCCAAACGCCTTGTCCGCAACATCCTTGGAAACACCCGCGGCGATCATCTGCTCCTTGATCTTGGCGTCGCTCACCGACTTGTATGCGGAGCCTTCCTCCGGCTGGAAATCCTCGGCGTAGACCTTCTCCAGGAAGGAGATCAGATGGTTCGGGTCGCTGTCATGCTCGGCCAGGTAGATGGCCGCGTTCGCCGCGCGACTGGAATACTCGTCGGTGGACCAACGGTCCATGAACGCCATGAAATGCAGGTCCAGATTGATCTGGCCGGCATCGACCATCTTCTGCAGGTCGGCGTCCAACTGGCGGTGCAGGTTGCCGCAGCCCGGGCACAGGAAATCCATGTAGAGCTCGACGGTCGGCGCGCCCTCCACAGCCTTGCCGTAGCCGTTCTTGGAAATCAGCAGGCCGCCCTTCTTATCGACGAGCTTCGGAGTGTTCTTCACTTTCTGCAACGCCGTGTACGCTTCCTGCACGGTTTCGGTGGAAGCCTTCGTTTCGGCCTTCTTATGCATGTTGTGGTACACGGTGAACGCGCCGATCGCCACCAGAATCACCAGCACCGCCACCACGATGCCGCCGATGATCGTCTGCTGCTTGCGTTCCTTCTCCATCTGCTCGGCGCGCGCCTTCATCGCCGCGGCCTCAGCGGCCCTACGCTCGGCGCGGCTGGTACGCTTCTGCGCATCCTTGCTGTTCTGGGCCATCGATATTCCTTTCGACCTCACGTTGTTATGCTGGGCACCATACTAGCGATGCCTTGCTATCGATTCGCCGGGAATTCCGTATTGCCTTGCGATTGCGTCGGCAGCTCGCTCAAGTGGCGCAGATACGGCTGTTTACGCAGTGCGCCGCCGCCCAATCGCAGTACGATCGCGCCCGGAGCGGCCACGGCCACAAGCCAGCCGATCGCGCAGAACGCAGCCTGCGCCAGCCCGCTTTCGGAAAGCGGACCGCCAAGCAGCGTCGGCATCGGAATCGTCAATCCAAATATCCACGTATCCATCACGGCATACGGAAGCTGCAGCACGACCGTGGTGAGCGACAAACCCAGCGCGGCCACGGCCAACATGATCAGCGTCCGCACGATGGCGACGCCGAAGCCCTTCACGATGTGCCAGGGCAGTCCCGCCAATCGCAGCAGCCAGTCGGAACTTTTCTTCTCGCCGCCACGTTTGCCTTCGCGCTCGAGCTGCGCCTCCGTGTTGAATCCGATGGTGGCCAGCGCACAGGCGAACAGCAACGCGGCTGCCATCGCCGTCCACAGTGAGAACAGTCCGCAGACGGCCACGGGAATCGCCATCAGCGCGCAGGGGAGCATGCCCCGGCCCAACATCGCGCCACGCTTCACATCGGCGGGATTGGGTGCTTCCGCAACGTTCGGCCCATCCATACCGGGTACCGGCGGGAATGACATTGCGGGCGATTGCTGCGCCGCGGCCACCGTGGCCTGCGGTATGACGGACGGTGGCTGCCGCATGGCGATGCGTTGCAACGCGGGTTTGATGGTCGGGTCGACTTGCGTCGGCGCTTCCGCTGGATTCCATGCGTTCTGGGCCGGCAGCATTTGTGTTGACGGCATGGATTGCGGCATTACCTGCGTGCCTGTCGGCATCGCCCGCGTGCCTTGCGATTGCGGCATCGCCCGCGTGCTGCCCACGTTGGGAAGTGCGTCGGAAAGCACGCTGGTCTCGGCATCGTCAACAGGTGCGATCACCTGCGTTGCGCTCGCGTCGGATTGGCTGGTCACTTGTTTCCCGATTACTTGAGTTGCGCTCACATCGGGCTGCCCGATCGCCTGCGTTGCTTCGCTGAGCCTTGGCATCGTGCGCGTGCCGATGGCGTTTTCGCCGGTTATGTCGTCCTGCGATTGCCACAACGTGCGCGGATTGTCGGGCGATTCAACAAAAGGGGGCATCGCCTCCGTATCGCCATCCGCTGCGCCACCATTGTCGGCCGCAACCCACGCCTGCGGATTCAACGCATCCACGGCGATCGCCTGCAGCAAATCGTCCGGCGTGCACCGCTTCGTCCGATCCGGATTGAGCGCCGAACGGAACGCGGCCATCGTGCCCGCGGGAAGTCCCGCAAGATTGGCGCTGCCGGCCGCGGCGCGTTCCAACACGGTCATCATCGGCTTCGTGCCGAACACCGGCTCACCCGTAGCGGCGAACGCCAATACGCTCGCCACCGACCACCAATCGGTCATTTCATCCGATTCCGCGCCATCAATGATTTCCGGCGCGATGAACCCCGGCGTGCCCATCACCAGACCGGTACGCGTCACATGGCTTTCGCCTTCGCCCATAGCGATGCCGAAATCCACCAATACCGGGCCGGTGCTCGACACCATCACATTCGTCGGCTTGATATCGCGGTGCACGATGCCGGCCGCATGCACGGCACGCACCGCCTCAATCAGCTTGCGTGCCAGCCGTTCCAAATCGTCGCCCACATATCGGCCATTGACGCGCACATCCTCACGCAGATTCTTGCCTTCGATCAACTCGGTCACAATAAAAGCCAACGCGTCGTCAAGTTCCATATCCACAATGCCGCACACGCCCGGATGCCGCACCTTCTGCAACGCCATCGCCTCCCTGCGCAGGCGCTCGCGTGCGGTCAACTCGTCGCGCTGCTGCTGCGGGGAATCGTCGTCGGAGAGGGAATCGCGCAAAATCTTCATCGCATATTGATGGCCGCCATCGTCCCGCACACGCCATACCGAGCCCATGGCACCCGAACCAAGCCGGGAAATCAACGTGTAGCCGCCAACCAGGCTGCCTGCTTCCAGATTCAATGCGCTTAAGTCGCTCATACTTCCATCGTACTTGGCGTGCAGATTATGCACGCGAATTGACAGGCTGGGGAAAACGCCATGTGCCGCACGTTGAAGTCTGATGAAATCGAATCATCGACATGAAGAAGTGTCTTCACTTGCCGCACGCATCTGCAGCCACTTCACCGAAACCATGAGATGCGGGGCAGTGTTGAATGGTTTCGCGGTTCCGATAAAGGCATCGGAGCCTACGTGTCGTTTGGTTATGAGAATCAAGGAGGAGGCAGACCATGCTGCAAATCAACATG
>ERZ1032758.128-NODE-128-length-15794-cov-7.187877_pt1 | contig 15794 bp, 12 predicted proteins | sample MGYA00516958_ERZ1032758 | MGnify/ENA primary metagenome ERZ1032758 (study PRJEB33719, sample SAMN04262538) | wastewater metagenome | biome: sewage system; feature: street-access sewage; material: sewage | place: Peru: Lima | collected 2012-08-07 ...
CGATGCCGATGAGGACGGCGTCGACGGCGCTGACGATGGCCTGGGAGCGGATGACGTCGAACGAGGCGATGCCGGTCTCGTTGACGGCTCGCTTCAATCGTGCGAGCGTGCCCTGCGCGGCCGCGGTGACGGTGACCTGGTACCCTGCGTCGATGAGCCCCTCGATGCCGGCCGCGGCCTTCGCCTCGTCACCGCGATATTCGCCCGGGTTGCCGGCGGCGAGCTGCACGTGGTTCGGGCGGCTGGCGTCCACGCCGAAACTGGTGAGGTTCCACACGTCGTGGCTGGAGTATGCGAGCGAGTTGATGGTCTCCTCGTAGTCGAGGAAGCTGGCCTGGTCGAAGCTGATGGGAGCTCCGGCACCGTGCCCGGTCGCGGCGACATGCCAGCTGGCGGCGAGGAACTCGTTCGCGGTTTTCGAGAGGTCGTCCGCCGCGCGGCGCAGCTTTTCCGGGTCGGCGAGCATGATGACGGCATGCCTGTCGAGCATGCCGGTCACGGGTTCCATGTCGTCGATGAGCGCGGGCATCAGGGATTCCATGCCTTCGATGGGAATCGCGTTCGCGATGGACTCCAGCATGTCGTCGGCATTCGGAATCTGCCCGATGAGCCGTTTCGCCCGGTCCCGCACGGCGTCGGTGAGCTGCAGTTCACGGCAGGGCGTCGCCCAGATCGTGCGGACGCCCTCGCCGTAGGTGCGCTGGTCGGACGCGTGGAATTCTCGGATGGAGTCGATCTCGTCACCGAAGAACTCGATGCGCACCGGATGTGGCGCGGTTGGGGGAAAGACGTCGATGATGCCGCCGCGCACCGCGAACTCGCCACGGTCCATCACCAGATCGACGCGCGTGTAGGCGTTCTCAACCAGTCGGCGCGACACGTCGTCGAGAGGCAGCTCCTCGCCTTGCGTGAAGACGAGCGGATCGACGTCGCCGAGCCCCTTGACAACGGGCTGGATCAGCGAACGCACCGGCATGACAAGTATGCGGATCGGTCCGAACATCGGATTGGTGTCGCTGGGGTGCGTGAGCCTGCGGAATACGGCCATGCGGCTCGCCACGGTGTCGGCACGGGGACTGAGCCGCTCGTGGGGCAGCGTCTCCCAGGCCTCCAGTTGTGCGATGTCGTTCGGGTCGCCGCCGTACCACGACCGCAGCGCGTTCACGGTGTCCTCGGCCTCGCGGCTGGAGGCCACGACCAGGACGACGGGGGTGTGTTCCGCCTGCGCTGCGGCGATGGCCGGGCGCAACCCGTCCGGGGTGCCCACGGTGATGATCGGGGCGATGTCCTTGCCGTCGGCGATGCTCATGCCGCCGCTGACGAGCCGATGGAATGCCGGATCCTCATCGAGCCGTTCGAGGATGCCGCACAGGGAGCCGTCGATCAGCGCGTTCTGGACGCGTGTGGCCGTGGCGGCGGACGCTTTGCCGCGCGCGCGTCCCTGCTCAGCGGCCATTGAACTTCTCCTGGGTGGCGGCGAGTCCGTCGAAGATGATGGTTTCGGCCGCGTCGGCGCCGTCTGCGAGGAATTCCGGCAGCTGCTTGCGCTGGTCGGGTCCGAAACCGCCGAGCACCCAGTTGACGGTGTTGTCGTGCGCGTGGGCTCCGCGCTGAGCGTGGCCGACGCCCATGCGCACGCGCGCGTACTTCGGGGTGCTCAGGGCTTTGTCGATTGATTTGATGCCGTTGTGTCCGCCGGCGGATCCGCCCGCCTTGACCTTTATGCGGCCGAATTCGAGATCCATGTCGTCATGGATGACGACGACGTGATCCGGCTGGATCTGATAGTACGCGCTGATCGAGGCGACCGCGTTGCCCGAGTCGTTCATGTAGGTCAGCGGCTTGGCGAGGAAGAACTTGACGTTGCGACCCTGCAGATTCATCGCGCCCTTGCCGAGCATCGCGAGCCCCTTGTGGTCGGAAAAGGCGACGGACCAGCGTTCGGCCAATATGTCGGCGGTCATGAAGCCCATGTTGTGACGGGTGCCCTCGTACTTCTTGCCGGGATTGCCCAGCCCCACGATCAGCCAGAAATCGGATGCCATGTGTTACTCTCCTGTCTTCAACCTTAAGGATTGTACCCCACCCGCCAACGCCTTGACCCAATAGCTCATGTCATGCAGCTTGCCGTCAAGCGCGCCCACCGCGGCGGGAAGCAGGCCGAACCGGATGAATCCGAACCGCCGCATGAGCGCGACGGAGCCGGCGTTGTCGGCGTAGATGATCGCCGTGACATGCGTGAATCCGCGCTCTGCCGCGGCATCGATCAGCCATCGCACCATCATGGTGCCGAGTCCCTGGCGTTGGTGGTCGCCGGCGATGTAGTAGCTCAGTTCGGCGATGCCGTCGTATCCGGCCCGCTGATGGAATTTCGAAAGCGAGCCGAACCCCACGACGGCGCCTTCGGGACCTTTGATGACGACGACCGGATACTTGGCACGTGGCTGATGGGAGTCGACCCACGCACGACGGCTTTCCAGAGACACCGGTTCAAGGTCGGCGGACGCTCCCCCACGGATCACCGCCTCGTTGTAGATGTCGGCGATGGCCGGAACGTCGGCGTCAACGGCCGCGCGGATGGTATAGGACATGTCTTCAAGCATAACAACCGCCCTGCCGGCGGGATAGGGCGGGGGAGACTGGGGTCAGCGGTGCATAATGCGCGATTCGCCTCGATCCGCCGACAGGAACGTGGACAACGGCCGCACAATCACGAAATGCGGGAGTTGTCCAGAACGAACACGATACAACTGCCGCAAAACAGCCCTTTGCAGCAGTTGTCCAGCATAAAACCACGAAATTCCGGCCATCCGGGACATGCCCGCGTTATCGTCCGCAGGACAACGGCCGCAAAATCGCGAAGCGCGGGAGTTGTCCCGACCATCCGACCGAACGCGGTCAATGGACATCGGCCGTGCCGCTTGCCGGCAACGCCGTCAACGGAACGGTCGAAGCGTCACGAGGCGGTGTAGAAGTCGACGGCCTCCTCGATGCCACCGCTGAACATGGCTTTGCCCTTCTGGATGACGATGCCCCTGTGGCAGAACTCCTTCGCGGTGCCGGTCGAGTGGGTGACGAACAGCACGGTCACGTTCTCGTTGGCGATGATGCTGTTGACCCGCTCGCGGCACTTCTTCGCGAACTTGCGGTCGCCGACGGACAGCGCCTCGTCCACCACCAGGATGTCCGGGCGGATCGACGACACGAACGCGAAGCCCAGACGGGCGCGCATACCGCTCGAATACGTGCGCATCGGCTGGTCGATGTACTTGCCGAGTTCCGAGAACTCCACGATCTCGGGAATGAGCTCCTTGGACTCCTCTTTCGACAAACCCCACAGCTGGCAGCGCATGTCGATGTTCTCCATGCCCGACAGCTTCATGTCGAAGCCCGCGGAAAGCTCCAGCAGCGCGGACACGCGCCCGTGCACCTCGACGGTGCCGGACGTCGGGAAGCACACGCCGGTGATCATCTTGAGCGCCGTGGACTTGCCGGCGCCGTTGTCGCCGAGCAGCGCCAGGGATTCGCCGCGGTTCACGGTGAAACTCAGGTCGTCGCTCGCGTTGACCGTATCGTGCGGAATGCGCTTGGAGAAGGTGGACAGCAGGCGCAGCTTGTCGTTCTTGAACAGCTTGTACTGCTTGGTGACGTGGTCGAAGCGCACGGCGACGGGATTGCTCGCGTCCTCGTCGCGGATGACCGTGGCATCGCCCATTCGCGTGACATTCGATGGGAGCTTAGAGGACATCCGGCACCTCCATGTACAGACGGCGGTAGTTGTGCAGCGCGAGCACGACGAAGATCAGCAGCACGAACAGGAACGGCAGGAACGACTCCCAATCCGTGAAGAACCATTTGTTGTAGATAAAGCAGTCACGCACCGACTGCACGACCCATGTGACCGGGTTGAAGGACGCCACCAGACGGGCGGTTCGCGGCCAGCCGCTGATGTCGAACAGGATGCCGGACAGCCAGAAAAACGGGGTGCCGAGCGTCTTGAGCAGGTTCGAGAAATCGCGCGATATCGCGCTCAAAGGCGACAAAGCCATGGACCACGCCACCCAGAACAGGAACATGAACACCATGACCAGCGGCAATTGCAGCATGTAGCGGCCAAGATGCACGCCGGTGAGCAGCGCCACCACAATGGTGAACGCCATCATGCACGCGAAGATGATGAGCAGCGACAGCGTGTAGAACGTGGAGATCAGCGACAGCGGGAATTTGATGCGGTTCACCAGATACGGGTATCGACGGTATACGTCACTGCCGGTAGTAATCATGTCGGACATGAAGAACCACGGGAACACACCGGCGGCGAGCCACAGCAGGAATGGCTTGCCGTTGACGTCGGACGAGCTGCGCAGACCGAATTTCAGTGCCACCCAGAAAACCAGGATGTACACGGCCGGCTTGGCGAACAGCCAGATCTTGCCGAGCGCGGCACCGCGGTACGTCTTCACCAGATCGATCTTCGCCAGATTCCAGACCTGCCGTCGCCAATGCCAGTTCTCGCCGACGACTTGCTTCAGTGTTGCAAACAATGTTCTTCCAAATCTGCTTGTCTTCTCATGGTCAGGTGCGGTCTCCCGCGAGGTCAGCCCATGTATGCGATGAGCTTGCGGTACATGTCTTCGAGACCTACCTGCGGCCTCCAGCCGAGCGCCTCAAGGCGTGACACGTCGAGTGGCAGGTGGTGCTCCGGCGGGTAGGGCGCGTTCGGGTCGACGTCGATGATGACGCGCGCGTCGCCCGTACCGAATTCGCGGTACACCATATCGGCCATCTCGCGGATTGACGAGTAGGTGGAGGGATTGGCCACGTTGTACGAGACGCCGTTCTCCCCCGCGACCAGCACGGTGAGGATGGCGGACACCGCGTCGGCGGTGTATGAGTACATTCGTGTGCTTTCGCCGGTCGTCTTCATGACGAAGTCCTTGCCGGCCACGGCGTTGCGTGCGAGCGCCGCGAACAGGCGGACGTCGTCGCGAGGGATGCCCGGGCCGAAGGTCTGCGCCAGGCGGACGGCCTTGACCGGCACCTGGTATTCGGAATGGTATGAGACGCACAGGTTTTCGGCGGCGCGCTTGCCTTCGGAGTAGCAGCTGCGCACCGAGCAGGGGTCGATGTAGCCGACGGCGCTCTCGTCAAGCAGGTGTTCCGTGCCGCGCTGCTTGTTGCCCATGCCGTAGATCTCCATGCTGGAGACGTAGACGAAGGAGGCCGCGCCGCGGCGTCGCGCCAGTTCCAGCATCGACCTGGTGCCGTCTACGATCGCGGAGAACGTCTCGACCGGATGGGACATGAAGAACGACGATGCGGTCGGACAGGCGGTGTGGATGACATAGTCCGCCGGCAGGTCGAGCGAGTCGACATCTTCGAGCGATCCCTGATGCAGCACGAGCCCGTCGTCGGCCGTGTACTGCCCCAGCATGGCCTGTGCCTTGGCCGGGTCTCGCACCAGCGCGTCCACGATGATGCCCGCCCCCGTCAAGCGGTTGCGTTCCAGCAGCGTGCGGGCGCACAGCGAGCCGATAAGGCCCGTGGCGCCGGTGACGAGCACATGCCGGCCGGCGAGCGCATCCCAGTCGATGTCGAGATGCTGCGCCAGTGACGCATATTCCTCTTGCAGATCAAACATGATGGTCGTTGTCCTCCGTGTTCGTGTCACAGACCGAAGATCTGGGAGCTTTCCTCCGCGTCCATGATGGCGCGCATGATGTAGAAGTCCGATGGCGTGGTGATCTTGATGTTCGAGTTGGCGCCTTCCACCTCGTACAGTTTGTGGCCGTAGTACGACATGAGGGACGCAGAGTCGATGAAGTCGCCGAGCCCTTCTTCCACGGCCTTGTGGTGTGCGTCATGCAGCTCGCCGAGGCGGAAGCACAGCGGGGCGCGGGCGAGCTGGCACTGTTTGCGGTCGATGATGTTGGTGATCACGCCGTCCTCGCTTTGCACGATGGTCTCGGTGGCGGGTACGACGGTGACGGCGCTGCCGTTCTTCTTCACACTGACGATGCAGTCGGTGATGGTCTGCTGGTCGATCAGCGGCCTGACGCCGTCATGAACGATGACGACCGAATCCGCGGGATACAGTCTGTTCGCCTTGTCGACGCCGTTGCGGATCGACTCCTGCCCGGATGAGCCGCCTGGCACGATCGCGGCGATCTTACCGACGCCGAACTTGGTGATGAGCTGTTCGAGAACGTCGATGTATTCCTTCAGGCATACGACGACGATGGCGTCGATGTCGGGATGCTGATCGAACGCCTCAAGCGTGTAGATGATGATCGGTTTGCCGTGCACGAGCAGAAACTGCTTGGGCTTGGTTCGCGAATTCATGCGTTGGCCGGTGCCGCCCGCAAAAATGACAGCGATGTTCATACCCTCTCCACTGTTATATGCGCTTTCGGGCTTGCAGCCCCGTTAACTCATACGTAGTCTATGTTCCAGACACGACTTATTTACCGAGCATTCACCTTTCTGTGGTATTCGGCACGCAGAGTGCACTAAGACGAACCACCATCAGTCCTTTCCAAACAGACGCATGACCGCCCGCAGTGGCGCAGTGACCTTCCACGACTTCGAGTTACGGAGTTTCTGGACCTCGGCGCGAGATTTCTTGAGATCCGCTTCGAGCTTCTTTCGCTTCTCGGATAGTTTCTTGTTCTCAGTTTTCAAACGTTCGATGTCAGGGTGTTCAAGAATACGCTCGGCGCCGATCTCGCAACCCAATACCATCTGGCCCACATAGGCGGCATAGTCATCGGCGTAATAGCGGACATCTTTCTCTTTGAAGACAGACAGCTTTGATTGCGCCTCACCCATGTACATCTTGTTCCATTCTTCCATGAATGTTATTCCCATTCCATTCATGGAAGAGAAATCCACCTGCAACTCTTGATCCTCAAATGCGATATCGCGTTCCTCTAGGTAGTCACGGAAGAAACGGTTCGGTCCGAACAGGAACGGGCCATTCACGTGAGGTACCGGCAGAGGGTTCAAAAAGGCATCAACGTAGTATGATTCGATGCCTCGCGCCTGTCCCACGATTACCTGCGCTGGGAGGCACTGCGTCGAACGGTTCAATATGGTCGCCTTTGTCGTAGACTTGGCGAACAACAACAGATGAGCCATCGATCCCATGGTGGTGACTACCTCATCAGCTCCGGCGATATACGCAATCTGCTCCTCAATCGATAGCGTTTCAGGGTAGATGATGGTGAAGCCACGCCTGCTGAAGAAATCCTCGTAATAGGTCTCATTCAGCGACGTGCGATAATGGAAATGACTGCGGGATAGATATATCTTCTTGTCTTCCATAGGTTTGATATTGTCCCGAATGGCGTCAAACGTCTTCACATACTCAGCCCGGTATGCATCCATCGGATAAATCGCTTCATCCGGTACTATGACCCTATCAAACTTCGTGGGCTTGTCGATGATTTCCACACGGCTCATGTCGATACCCATGAGTTCCACAAATCTCAATGCGTCAAATGGCGTATTCGTGGAACGGGGGTATCGCAGAAACACGATCTTCATGCCTGAAGGAGCATCCGGCAAATACCACATCCTTGCCGTTCCGTCCAACAAGGCATGCCCGAAATGGTCGATGATGCATCCACCGAAAATTACCGTCTCATTACGAGAGACGATGTCATCATCCTCCACCTTGTATGAACTGTCACAGTCCCAATTCGCATGTTCGGCTTTGAAACGACGGCGGCGCCCTGCTATGAAGGTAAGTTTTCCGAGCACACGCCACCTTCATATACGCCTTCAGGCGTGTTGAACTCTGGCTTCTGGCGCAACGGCAGTATGAGTGCATTCTCATACTCATGTACCTGCGCATGGTCAATCTCATGCGAACGACAGTTTGTCTGCCATTTTTTCATATCGTGTACGAATAAGTTCCTAGTCATTATTCCTCATTTCGCTTTGTTTAGTTAAGTTCAAAAAAAGTGCTATTGCAATCTGTCTCGTTTCTTTCTGGGCCAACGTCCGACAAGGATAGGAGTAAAACGCTCAATTACATAAACCACAGGAATCAGCATCATAAAAACCACAAGCCCGAGAATGAACGCATGCGATTGAGCCAAATCCGCTGTATGTCGCCACGATTCAAAGAAACGCATCATAGGAATATGCAGACCAAGATAGTCCAGAGAATCGACCGGCGAAAGTCAAAGGCCTTACATTGGGAAGATCCATAAACAACAGCGCCAGACATGCACTGATGCCTAATGAGCTAACTAGCATCAGAGCGAAGACCTCGTAATCATTCACCAAAAGACTGACCTTGGTATTGGCGAGCGCCGCCCATGTTCCCACTGACATCAATGCAATGATGGCTGCCGTCATCACCGTTGGAGACAACGACTCGATAGCGTCACGATGCCGACGATATGATTGCATCGCCATACAACCGATACCGTAGAAAATAACCATGGCGGGAACACCAGCAACATTCCACGCAGTAGGTTTTCCCTCGCAGAATATGCCTACTCCGATGGCCAACGCAGCACAAATGCCGAGAGAACCCGCCAAATTGACTTTTCCCTTATGCTCCAAATCAACAAGAAACCAAAAAACGACAGAAGTCAAGAACAATGCAGGAAGAAACCACAAAGCACCATTAGTCATGGTTCCTTCATACTGGTCAGCAGTCAAAAATCCAACAAGCAAACGCTTGAATGATACTTTGCCGTCTCCAAGCACAATATGGTTTATATACCAGAATGGAGCGCACACAATCGTTAACATGGCATACGGAAATAACAGTTTCTTTGCCTGATCTTTCACACAAGCCAATATGGAATCATACTTCTCATATCGAAACAGCGCCCCAGAATAATATAGAACAAAGGCATGTGAAACGAATACAGCCATATTTTCGCCTGCTGATCCATGCCTGAAAGATGCCCCCATGATGACACACAGCATAGCGAAACCACGCAGAGCATCCAGCCATCCAATTCTTTGAGAAAGTCTCATTTCACCGTGTCGGAATCTCTCTGATTCATCAAGCCGCATATGTGCCCCTATACTCTTTGGCATTAAGTAAACGTTTCCCACGCAGCAGCCTGTGCTGAATCAGGTTGCACAGCCGTTTCAGGGGTATCGACAGCGCGATCGCGCCGATGATCACGACAGCCTCATAGCGTAGGTGCGTGGTCGGCAGGTCGTTGAGGTTCAGCATCTTGCGAATCATCACGTGAAGCAGATACAGTTCCAGCGAATACCGTCCGAACCAGCTCAGCACTTTCGATACCACATCGTGAAGGCCTGCGAGCGCGAGCTTTCCCGCGCGGGCCATCACGTCCATGATGACGACGCCGCATATGCACAGCAGCAGGTTCAACGCCGCGCGAAGGTACACCTTGACCAGAGGGACATCAACCAGCTGCATCGGGTAGAGCATGACGGCCACGGCCGTCAGGCATGCGGCGACCACGGGCATGGGCAATGGACGACGTTCATGCGAGAGCCTTCCCAGCAGCACGCCGAAGATGAAGCACGGTATGCGGTTGACGATCAGATCGACGTTGTCGTAGAAAGACGGCGCGAACCTGTACAGCGCCACCGCGGCCAGCACCGCGGCCGCACACAATACCAACGTTCGCACCCATGCCGCGGCGACGTTTCGGGTACCGTCCACGACGGCGAACACGAGCGGAAACAGCACATAGCAGATCAGGCACACCGCTATGTACCAGAACCACTTCACACCGTCCGTGAAGAACGTGACGAATGCGATATCGGCGAGGAAACGCACCACTCCGGCATCCGAATGGACGAAGTCGAACCAGATCCACCCGACCAGCGCCACGGCGACGTACGGCACCAGCACGCGGGTCAGCCGCTTGCGGTAGAACGCCCCCGCGTCCGGGTTGCGCTTCCACGAGTAGTACAGGCCCAGCCCCGAGATCATCAGGAACATGTCGACGCCGGAACTGCCGATATAGTCGTAGAACACCTGAGCGGGACCGTTGAAATGGTCGGCCGCGTTCGACAGGTCCTCGGTGTAGTGGAACGCCATGATCAGCAGGATCTGCACGCCCATCAGCACGCCGCGGTATTTGGACAGCAGCTCGTATGATGGGCACCCGGCGCCGCGTGGTGCCGCGTGCCGGGCAGTCTCGCCGGAGCCACTGCCCGGCTCACCGGCGCCGGCGGCTGGCGCGACGGCCATGCTCGTGTTCCCCGGCACGCTCACTCCTCCTCGTCGGAGGCGGACTTGGTATCCTTGTCGGCGACCTTGGAATCCAGCAGTTCCTTTGCCTTCCTTTCGGACTTGGCCGACTTGTCGGACTGCCGGACCGGCACCGCGCCTCCCTTACCGGAGGCCTGATTGCGCACACCCGGAACATCCTAGCCGTAGAGAAAAGTGTCGATGGCACGCTCGCTGGCGAGTCCGCAGCGCTCGGCGGCGCGGTCGATGGACGAGGGGTGAGGGGAAACCGTCTCATAATGGCGAGTCCTCAGCACGTCCAGGAACTCGTCGAACGTATCGCACACCACGCCCGGCGCCATCTCGTCGATGGACCGCTGCACACCGCGGATCAGCGAGTACGCGGTCTTGTCGGGCACGAAGAACACTACCGGCTTCTTGAGCAACAGGTAGTCGTAGAAGCACGACGAATAGTCGGTCACCAGCACATCGGCGATGAAGAACAGCTTCGTCAGGCTCTCATCGGACAGGTCGAAGATGCGGTCGGCGTACTCGGCAGAGATATCCGGACGCTTGCGGATGAAATGATGCATCTCGAACACGAAATACGTGTCCGTCTCGACACACATGCGGTACAGACGATCCATGTCGATCTCGTCATACGGGTAATACGCGGTGCGCTGACCGGTGCCGCGGAACGTCGGAGCGAACACGATGACGCGTCCCTTGGCCGACCACGGGAACTTGTCGGCCATCTCCTCGCGGTATTCCTTCTCGACCTTCTCATCAAGGAAATGGTCGAGCCTGGGCATGCCTGTGGCGAGCAGCGCCTCCTCCTCGATGCCGAACACCTCGGAATAGATGCGACGCAGGTGCTCGTTGCCGACCAGCGCGTACGTGTATCGGCGGTGCGCGGAATTGTACGGATCCGGCGAGCCCTTGAGACCAAAACGGGCATAGCCGACCGACTTGAAACCGACGCCGGCATGCCAGATCTGCGTCAGCGTCACATCTTCACCGGGGTCGATGAAGTTGAATACAGGGGTGTAATCGTCGATGAAGACGTACCGGCTTCGGGCGATCTCGAACAGGTCGCGCAGCCAGGCGACGATGTTCTGCCTGCCCGCGAATACGTTGCGGTACCGGGCACGAATGTCGAAGCGCTTGTCCATGCCGCGCTCGATCATGCGGCTTTGCAACGCCTCCATATTCTCCGTCGGACCCTCGCCGTTCTCTTTGAGGAAGAGGATTCGATTGCGCTTGCGCGGCACCAGCTTGGTCATCACCGAGTACGTCGCCGCGAAAACGTCCTTCTGCATCTGGCGACGGCTGCGCTGACGGTGGCGCGGGGTCTTGTTGCGCTGGAAGAACTGCATGTGCAACGCGAGATAGATGAGACCGGCGCGATTCGTCTTGGGCACGAACACACCAGTATAGGCGTAGCTGTTCTTGCCGTAGCGGAACACGCGGTCGAGATTGTCAAGCCGCTCCAGCACCTCATCGTCGTAGGTGACTCCGCTGGTGACATAGGGGTGCCGGGCCACCAGTTCCAGACGCTCTTCGTCGGTGTACTGTGCGACCGCCTCATCATCGTCACGCAACTCCGGGGGCAGCAGGTGACGTACATCGTAGTCGACGCGCTGCGGCATGAGCGGGTATTCGGCGTACAGCGCCTGCAGACTGAAGAGCGCAGACTCCTTGATTTTCTCGCAGATGATCCATTGGCCGCCGGGAAGCACCTCGCGCCCGTCCCCGAGCACCAGGTTCAGGCGGGCGCGGCGGACACCGCTCTCAAGCCCGACGATCTCGAACGGAACGAACTGGCGACGTCCCACGCAATACAGCCACGGCACACCACCATCCCGCGAGGAATAGTCGATCTCCAAGTAACTTGACCGCCAGCGGATTTGGTGAACGTCCAGTGACATCCCCGGGCTCCTTTACGACACCTTATGGTTCCCCTTGTGGTAACCCATGTAATATATAGAGTTGCAGTTACGGTAGACCGGCTAACACACCAACCTGATGCTTCGGTAAGGGAGAACAAGAATGAAACGTCATCTGATTAATGCAGTTCGGATGATGATGCTTCTTACATATAGGTTCTTCCGCGCGTTCCCGCGCAAGCGTAGGATTGTGTGCCTGAGTCGCGAGAGCGACCGCCCGACCACCGATTTCCGGCTCATCCGCCATTATGTGAGACAGACGCATCCGGATTATTCCGTGGTGATCCTCGCCAAGAAGCTGCACAACCCGGTACGATACGGGTTCCATATGATCCGGCAGCTGTATTTCATCGCCACCAGCCAGGCGGTGCTGCTCGACACCTACGCCATCGTGGTAAGCCTGCTCGCCGGCTACATCGACGTGCCCGTCATCCAGATGTGGCATGCGCTCGGCAACATGAAGAGGTTCGGATACACCGCGTTGGGCTCCAAGGAAGGCCGGAAGTTCTCCACCGCCTCGCTGCTGAACATGCATCGCGGGTACACGTCCGTGCTCATCTCATCCAAATCGTTCATCAGCGATTACGCTCGCGGCTTCGACATCGACCCGTCCATCATCTACGAGGCGCCACTGCCCCGCACCGATCTGCTGATCAACAGCTCGTACCGGGCGCAGCAGCGCGAACGCATCATCCGCGAGTTCCCGGAACTCGGGCGCAAGCTCAACATCGTCTACTGCCCCACGTTCCGCAAAAAGACGCCCGCCAATCAGACTCAGGCGGCAGCAGCCCTCGCCGATGCCATCGATTACGACAAGTACAACCTGATCGTGAAATGCCATCCGTTGGACGACCTGCGTATCAACAATCCGCACGTATTCCAGCACTATCCGAGCCAGTACGACATGCTGTTCGTCGCCGATTACGTCATCAGCGACTATTCGACCGTGATCTATGAGGCCGGACTGCTTGACCTGCCGGTGTTCCTCTATGCGTACGACTGGCCGGACTATTCGAAGAAACGCAGCCTGTACATCGACCCGAAGCGCGATATCCCGACGCTGTTCACGGATGATGCCGAGGCGATCGTGAGAGCCATCGAGCACGACGATTTCGACCATGCCGCCTATCAGGCGTTCATCCGTCGCAACGTGGCCATCCCCGAGCACGGCTCCTGCACGGCGCGCGTAGTCGAGCACGTATTCGATCTCATCGCCGCCCGCTAGTCAGGTTCCCCTTTCCCACTAGTCAGCTCCCTCCCTCCCGCGAAAGTTCCGTTTGAAGACCGCCGGATGGGACTTCCGCGAGAGAAGGTGTGGGGATGGTTACCGACCGACTGCCATCTAGCCCTCGCCTGTACCACACCATGCGATTTTTGAGGGTTTTGGGGCTGGTGTGGCCAAGGGTGATTCCGGGCTCATCCACCGATCATTGGAAAATGGCGGTTTTCACGACTCGCATTCTGCCACACCACATGATGTGAAGGCTCACATCGCATGGTGTGGCCTTCTGCTGTACCACACCATGCGATTTTGGGGTGTTTTTCGCCTAGTGTGGCACACGGGCTGGGAGCGAATCAGATGGTCAGGTGGGTAGAGCATGGCTGGGGGCCGTTCTGGGCCGAGAACCACCCCAGTCATGCTGTGCATGACAGCCCCCGCCAGCGGGGCAAGAAATAGTGAACGCCCCCGGCGTGGGGGCGTTCACAGTACTGGGGTTTTCTGGTTTGGCTCTTACTTGCCACCGTCGAGTTCGATGGCCTTGTTGAGGGCTTCTTCCAGTTGCTTCTGGGCTTCACCGTAGGCGGTCCAGTCGCCGTTCTTCATGGCGGACTGGGAGTCCTTCATCGCTTGGGCCGCATCCTTCAGCGCTTGCTGAAGCTCGGGGCTTTGGCTGCCGCTCTGCGAGGAGGAACCGTTCTGGTCCTTGCCCTCGTTCGTACCACTGCCATTCGCGTTGCCGTTGCTCTCGCTGCTGTCACCGGAGTCAGTGCCGTTCTGCCCGTCACTGTTCTGCCCGTCACCGCTTTGAGACGTGTTGCCGGAATTCTCGGCATCGCCCGCGGACGCACCCGAATTGCCGCCGAACACCTGGTCGAGCGCCTCGTCGAGCGTATTGGCGAATCCGACCTGGTCGCCGAATGCCACCAGCACCTTCTTGAGCAGCGGGAAGCTGGTCGATCCGCTGGACTGCACGTACACCGGCTGCACATACACCAGACCGCCACCCAGCGGCAGTGTCAGCAGGTTGCCTCGGTTGACCTTGGTGGAACCGGATTCGAGCAGGTTCAGCTCCTTCGACACGTCCGCGTTCGCGTTGAAGTTGTTCTGCGCCTGCCCCGGTCCGGGAACGTTGACCTCGGTCCGGTCGAAGCCCAGGACGAAAGCCGCCGCCGCGACCACGGCCACCGCGACCAGCAACGCCGCCAGGCGGATGCCCAGCTGCGCCTTCATCGGCAGCAGGTTCAGCATCGCGCCCATCACCATGTCGCCGAAATGGCCGCCCAGGCCGTAATTCTGCTGCCATTCGGGGCCGGGGATCAGCGTGCTGGCATAGATCGACACCAGGGCCACGGCGATCGGGGTGAAGATGCCGCGCATCAGGCGCTCCTCACCCTTGTGCAGCATCATGCGCAGGCCCCAGACCCAGGCCGCGACGACCAGCATCCAGGCCCCCATGCCCGCGATCATGATCAGCGCCGAGGCGATCATCGCCCCGATCCCGCCCAGCATGTTCTGCGCCGGCGCGTCGGTGGCCGACCCGAAGCTGGGATCGTCGGGCGACCAGCTGCCCAGCATCATCGCGATCAGGATGCCCAGCACGATCAGCCCCGCGCCGATGGCCTCCTTGCCGCGTCGTTCCAGGGCGGCCTGGGTCGACTGGTCGAACAGCGGGTCGCGGTGTTTCGCCTGCCAGCTTGCCATGATCTCAGCCCCCCGTTTCGTCATATAGGACCGCCCGCAGGCGGGTCAGCGCGGCGCGCGTCTGGTCGGCATCGGCCACCAGCGCCACCCGGATGAAGCCCGCGCCGGGATTGATCCCGTCCACGTCGCGCGACAGATAGGCGCCGGGCAGCACCTGGATGCCCGCCTGCGCCCACAGCGTCCGCGCGGCCTGTTCGCCGTCGGCGACCGGCAGCCACAGGAAGAACCCGCCCTCCGGCGGCAGATAGCCGGGGATGTCGCCCAGGATCTCATCAGCGATGCGGTATTTCTGTTGATACAGCGCCAGGCTGGCGGCCACGTGATCCTCGTCCGACCAGGCGGCGGCGCTGACGCGCTGCACCGGCAGCGGCAGGGGCGCGCCCGCATAGTTGCGCAACCGCCGCATCTGGGCGATCTGGGCACGGCCGCCCGCAGCGAAGCCAGACCGCAGGCCGGGCAGGTTCGACCGCTTGGACAGGGAATTGAACATCACCACCCGGTCGGGCAGGCCCATCGCGGTCGCGACCTGCAGGGCACCCGGCGGGGGCGCATCGCGCCAGATCTCGGAATAGCATTCGTCGGCCAGGATCAGGAAATCGTGCCTCTCGGCCAGGGTCACCAGCGTTTCCAGGTATTCGCGGTCGGCCACCGCCCCCTGCGGGTTGGCGGGCGAACACAGATAGGCCAGCGCCACCCGGTCCAGCAGCGCCGGGTCCAGCCCCGCGTAATCGGGCAGGTTGCCCGTGGCGGG
>ERZ1032758.149-NODE-149-length-14172-cov-13.140681_pt1 | contig 14172 bp, 7 predicted proteins | sample MGYA00516958_ERZ1032758 | MGnify/ENA primary metagenome ERZ1032758 (study PRJEB33719, sample SAMN04262538) | wastewater metagenome | biome: sewage system; feature: street-access sewage; material: sewage | place: Peru: Lima | collected 2012-08-07 ...
CCCCCGCCTCCATTCAATTCAAAAATTCACAACAAATACCGGCCCATCATAATTCGGGGGGGGGGCGCCCAATTTTCCTTTTTAAAATTTCATGCGGCGCGACGCGAGGAGGGAGGAAGCCCTGTGGGCTTCCGTACGACGGAGCCATCCTTGATCCCGCCATTTTCCGTAGGAAAATTCAAGCGGCGCGACGCTCTGTGTGTCCGATTCTGGCGTTTCGGACATCCAGCGAGTGTTTTTAGGTTGCTTACTTGTCCGTTTCTCCAGAATCGGACAAGTAGAACGTGAGATAAGCATTGTGGTTGTCCGTTTCGCCCGAATCGGACATGTAGGGCATGAAACACGTGGTGTGGTTGTCCGATTCTCCAGAATCGGACACATCTGGTGACAAGTCTGAGAACGAGACGGCGAGTGCGGGCTCGCCATGCATGAAAAGGCGCCGACGGGTTTGTTCGTCGGCGCCTTGGAATGCGGAAGTGTGGCCTAGCGTCCGTTTGGACGGAACATCTGGCAGCGCATCATCCGCGGGAACCGTTGGCGTAGAAGCGGGCCAGGGTTTCGTCGCGGAATTCGTCGAAATATCCGCCGTCAATCGACGCGCGAATATCGTCCAGCAGCTTCACGAAGAAATGCTCGTTGTGGATCGTCGCCAATGTGAAACCGTTGAATTCGCGGGCACGCAACGCATGATCCACGTAAGCGCGCGAATAATGCGTGCATGTGTAGCAATCGCAGCCCTCTTCAAGTGGACCAAAATCATGCTTGAATTGCGCGCGCTTGATGTTGTAACGTCCGCCGCGCGTGAAAATCGCGCCATTTCGGCCGCAACGCGCCGGTGCGACGCAATCGAACGTGTCTCCACCATTCTCGACGCATGCGAAAATATCGTCGACTGCGGCGATGCCGAGCACGTGGCGCGGTCGGCTTTCCGGCATCGCATCGCAAATCCAGGCGCAAGTGTCGCCGATAATGCGCTTCTCGATCGCACCTCCAATACCGACGCCGTCGAAATCCAACGAAGCGATCTGTTCGGCCGCATGCCTGCGCAAATCCTCATAATTCGCGCCCTGTACCACGCCATACAGCGCCTGATACGGCTTGCCGACGCGCTCTTCGGTAAGTCTCTTATGCTCGGCAACGCAACGCTGCGCCCAACGGTAGGTGCGTTCCACGGAACGCTCCTGGTAGCCGCGCGTGTTCATCAGTGTGGTCAGCTCGTCGAACGCGAACATGATGTCGGCGCCGATCTTATGCTGGATTCCCATTGAAATTTCGGCGGAAAAACGGTGCAGTGAGCCGTTGAGCGGCGATTTGAACGTTACACCGTCCTCGTCCACGAACGCGAGACGCTCCTTGCCTTCGGCGATCACGTCGTCTGATTTCATGCCGGTCACATCCATGGCGAGGGTTTTCTTGAAGCCTGCGCCGAGCGAAAGCACTTGGAAACCGCCGGAATCGGTGAAGGTCGGACCGTTCCAGTTCATGAATTTGGCAAGGCCGCCGGCTTCGTCGAGCACTTGTTCGCCGGGGCGTTCATACAGGTGAAACGCGTTGGACAGCAGGCATTGCGCGCCGAGGTCCTTCATGGTTTCGGGCAGAACGGCTTTCATCGCGGCCTGCGTGGCCACGGGCACGAACGCTGGAGTGTGAATATCGCCGTGGGGGGTGTGAATGATGCCGGTGCGACCATATCGTGCGCCGCCTCGCCCCTTACCGTCCGCCGCGTCGGGAAGGCGGTTTTTCTGTTCGAAATAGAAGGCGTCGCGGCGGCCCGGCTTGCCTGGTTCCGCTCCACGCGGATGTTCGATGAGATTTTCGGACACTGCGGTTGCCGCGTTTTGCGTGTCTTGCGCTGTGTCGGTAGATGATTCGGTAAGGCTTGTCATGCGGAATATTTTATGCGATAGCGGCGATTCTTGAAAGTGCTGCAAAGAATGCGATCGGTGAAATGAAAACAAGGAAGATGTGGAAAGTGCGATGAAGGTGCCGATCGCATTTTGGTGCGATTTTCAGATTCAATGGTGATGTTGAACGTATTTGGCTGCTACTTTCAACAAACATTCAGGAAACTTCCAGAGCGAGTATCTTTACTCATAGATAGCAGTTCGAGCGGCACGATTGCTGATTTGTGAAATGCCGCGGGACGAATAAGGAGCGAAAATGGCTGAAGAGAACGACCAGAACGCCGTGCAGCCGCAGAATGACGAACAACAGACCGTGCCGATGCCGTCGGTTGATGCGGAACAGACGCAAACTTACGCAGGTGAGCCGTATGCTGCAGAGTCGGCTACCGAACCGATTGACGTGCAGGGCGGTATTGAGGATCAGCCGACGGCCGCCATGCCTGTTGCGAACGATGGCGCTTCGGCGGAATCCGCGGCTGCGGCGGGCGATACGTCGGATTATGCTTCCGCGGCGGGCGAACGTACCGTGGTTGGCGGTTCCACGCAGGATGCGCCGGCCCAGCAGTACCGTCCGGCACCGGAATATGGTGCGTACGGTCCCGTGCCGACGCAGCCGGCTGATGGCACCGCAGCCGCGAACGATACTGCGAATGGTGCGCCGAACATGCCTCCGCAGCCGCAATATGGCGCGTACGGGCAGGCTTCCGGACAGCAGCCGCAGCAGCCTCGCAATCCTTTCTTCGGGAATCCGTATGTGGGTGGAAATCAGCAGAACGATCAGCAGAATACGCAATCGAATAACGGCAATCCATTCATGAAGCCCGCTGCGCAAGGCGGAGCCAACGTGCCGCCAGCAGCGCCGAATACTCCCAATAACGGCAACCCGTTTGGGAATCCGAATAACGGTAATCCGTTCGGTGCCCCGCAGCAGAATGGCGCAGCAACCAAGCCGAAGTCCGCTTCCGGCGTGACCGGGCATGTGATGACCGGCGTGGTGGCGGCCCTCGTCTCCGCGGCATTGTGCCTCGGCGTCGGCTACGCGGCAATCACCAATGGATGGGTGACCGTACCCACCTCCAGCTCACTGACCAGCGTGAAGTCCAACACGTCCGGATCCGGTTCGGCGAAAGCCAAATCCGGCGAGGCCGCGGACTGGAGCGCGGTGGCGAAAGAAGTGTCCGATTCTGTGGTGTCCATTGACGTGGCAACCAGCGACGGCAGCGCCAAAGGCTCCGGCGCAATCATCAGCGACAAAGGCTACATCGTCACCAACAACCATGTGATTTCCGGCGCGAAGCAGATTCAAGTGACGCTTGCCAACGGCACCATCTACTCAGCGCAAATCGTCGGCACCGACACCACCACCGATCTGGCCGTAATCAAACTCGACAATCCGCCGAGCAATCTGAAAGCCGCGGAATTTGCCGATTCCGACAATCTTGCCGTGGGTGAATCCGTGATGGCCATCGGCAACCCGCTCGGCTACGATGACACCGCAACCGTCGGCATCGTTTCCGCGCTCAACCGCCCGGTGACCGTGGCCGATGACAACAACAACGACATCGTCACCAACGCCGTGCAGATCGACGCGGCTGTCAACCCAGGCAATTCCGGCGGTCCGACCTTCAATGCGGCCGGTCAGGTGATCGGCATCAACTCGTCCATCGCATCCACCACAACGTCTTCTGGCACAGCCGGATCCATCGGCATCGGCTTCGCCATTCCATCGAACCTGGTAAAGCGTGTGGCCAACGAAATCATTGACAACGGCACCGTGCAGCATGTGGCGCTCGGCGTCACCATCAAGAGCTCCACGGTTGAGGCGGACGGCGTGACCCGCGGTTGCACGCAGGTGCAGTCCGTGGTCGACAATAGCCCGGCAGCCAAGGCCGGAGTGAAGGCTGGTGACTCCATCGTGGCGTTCAACGGCAAGGCGGTGAACAACAACTATTCGCTGCTCGGCTACGTGCGCGCCTCCGCCATGAATGACAAGGTGACATTGACGGTCGTGCGCGACGGCAACACCATGGAGCTTGACGTGACGCTTGACCAAGAGGAATCCCAGACGAACTCCTCCAACAGTCAGAACCAGCAGAACAACGGCAATGATGGCCAGAGCCAGAACGGCAACGGCAACGGCAACGGTAACGATGGTAACGGCGGCAATAGCGGCAATGGAAATGGACAGAGCGACGGCAATGGTAGCAACGGCTACGGTGACGGAGGCGGCCTGTTCGACCCGTTCGGTCTGTGGTAAAGCACGACGGACCGCCGCGGTTGGCCGTGGATGGCTGCGGTCGGCTGCGGCGGGCTGCAATAAGGGTGATGACCACCCGATAGGCTGACGGCGAAGACGCGACTGGAGTTGCTTAATCGCAAGAACGTCTTGTGAACGTCATCGCGAGAACGTTAAAACCGCGGAAAACCAATAAAAGTTAAAAGCAGAAGCAGGACTGTGCGAACAATCGTACAGTCCTGCTTTTCTATTTTTGGCAATTGCGACACGAAAATCGCAGATGTTTGCTATGCTGGAAATATCTTTTTACGCCGTGTATCGATGGCTCGCGCGGGCGAGGCGCCGATGGGTTAACAAGGCGTCCGATACGAGCGTAAGGAGATTCTCATGCGTAGAATCATCGATATTTGCTGGCGACTGTGCAGGCAGGTTCCGTTATTGCCGATCACCATTCTGGCCGCGATTCCGTTGGCATTGCTGGGGGAGTGGAGACCGTGGGGCGAGGCTGCGTGGGATTCGTGGATTTCGCAAGTCGGCGTTGACGGGTTGAGTGCGTTCAATCCGGGCGTTGGGCAGTGGATAGTGATCGCGCTGGTCGCATACACGATTGTGGTGACGGTACGCGGCATGATCGACGATCTGCGGCACGGGCATGTTGGCGTCGATCTGCTGGCGGTCGTCGCGATTGCGTCGACGGTCGCAGTGCAGGAATATTGGGCCGCATGGGCCGTGGTGCTGATGATCTCATCCGGCGAGGCGATCGAGGAATTCGCACAGTCGAAGGCCGAAAGCAACCTGACTGCGCTGATTGACGCGGCGCCCCGAACCGCGCACGTGGTTGCGTTGCCGGGAGTGCGCGGGCATGTGCATGCGACGGGCGGCGAGCATACGGCCGACGTGACAGCCGACGGATTCCGTGCCGTCAGAATGTCCGATTCTGGAGAAACGGACAACCAAGACGGTGGAAAGCATGATTATGTGTCCGAATCTCCAGAATCGGACACAAAAGATGCTTCGCAAACGTATGATGCGGCTGGCGAGCGCTTCGAAACGATCCCCGTCGATCAAGTGCGGCTCGGCGACGTGATTCTGGTTCTGCCGGGCGAAACAGTGCCTGTCGACGGCGAGTTGCTGTCGGGTGTGGCCACGCTGGATCTGAGCAACATCAACGGCGAGCCTGTGCCGCGTGAAGTGTATGCGGGCGCTCGCGTGATGTCTGGTGCAGTCAATGGCTCGACCACATTGACCATGCGTGCCACGCAACTTGCGCAGGATTCGCAGTATCAGAAGATTCTCGAGCTGGTTTCGTCGGCGCAAGAGTCGCGCCCCGCTGTCGTGAAGACCGCGGATATGCTTGCAGTGCCGTTTACCGTGCTTTCGCTTGCGATTGCTGGGATTGCATGGGCGGTTTCCGGATTGCCGCTGCGATTTGCGCAGGTGCTGGTTCTCGCCACGCCTTGTCCACTTCTGATTGCCGCACCGGTTGCGTATGTGGCTGGAACAGGGCGTCTTGCCAAAGCGGGAATCTTGATTAAAGCACAGGACGTGTTGGAAAATCTAGGTCGCGTATCGCATATTTTCTTCGATAAAACCGGCACGCTTACCGTCAAGCAACCGCAGGTCGTGCGCGTGGAGAAGCCGTTCGAAACGAGTTCGCCGTTCAATGAAGACCATATTCTCATGATGGCCGGTGTGGTGGAAAGTTACTCGGTGCACATTCTGTCGAAAGGCATTGCGGCGGCCGGGCGCAAGGCCATGAACGACTTGTATGCGCGGTATACGTCGGGGCAGCGGTTGTGCGCTGAGCGTGATCTGTCTGAGCATGGGCGCGACTATCCGGTGGTGAAGAACATTGTGGAGGATTCAGGCAAAGGTGTTTCCGGCGAAGTGAATGGGCATCGGGTGCGTGTGGGGCGTTTTGCGTATGTGACGGCCGACGGATCCGGATTCACGCCGGTCCTGCATGCGTCGGGTGAACTCTACGTGTCCGATTCTGCCGAATCGGACACTCTAGGAGTGCGAGACGGAATGTCTGACGATGCGCAGTCTACAGTTGTAGCCCCCTTCATCACCCCTTCCGCTGAGGCGTCGCAGACGACGCCCGTCCGCAAGTCCGAAACCGCAAACTCGCTGTTCGCTCCGCTTGCGCCGGACGAGATGGCCGCATACGTGGCGATCGATGGCAAACTGGCCGCCCGCATCGTGCTTCGCGACGTGCCCCGTGCGAATGCGAAACGTTCCTTGGCCCGTCTGCATGAGCTTGGTATCAAGGAGCTGTCCATGCTTACCGGCGACAAGGCCGCGTCCGCCCGCATCATCGCAAATGAGGTCGGTATCGATGACGTACAATCCGAGCTGTTCCCTGAAGACAAGGTTGCCGCCGTCAAGAGCGCCACCGAGTCCACGCACCAAAACCAGTCCATGCCCGCCCGCATCATGCGGCGTATAACTGGCGAATCCAGGAATCGCCAAATCACCATGATGGTCGGTGACGGCGTCAACGACGCCCCCGTACTTGCGGTTGCCGATATCGGCATGGCCATGACCGACGGTACGTCCACCGCGGCTTCCGAATCTGCGCAAGTGGTCATCATGAATGACGACATCGCGTCCGTTCCGCGGGCCATCGCCATCGCGCGCCGCACGAAAAAGGTGATGTTGCAGGCGGTGCTGATCGGCCTCGGCCTTGCGATTATCGGCATGATCGCGGCCGCGTTCAATCTGATTCCCGTGGTTGTCGGCGCGTTCATGCAGGAAGCGATTGATGTTGTCAGCATTCTGTGGGCGCTCACCGTGCTTTTCGACCGTGGCGAATCAGCCTGATTGCGCCTCGAAACCCCGTATCTCGCCTATATATGGCAGATTTGGAGGTCTGTCAGCAAGTATTTCGCTTATATCTGGCAGGTCCATATGAGAAAACCGGACTTAGGGGGCGAGAATACACCCTCTAAGTCCGGTTTCTTAAAACAGCTCTGCCATATATAACGCAGATAGCTCCGGACGAACTTCGGAATCTGCCATACATAAGGCATGTATAAGGCAGATTCGGAAGTTTTGGGATTGTTTACAGCGAGCTCGGGGAGATTTCTCCAGCGATCGATGTGTGCATCCACTTGCCGAAGTCGGCTCCGGTCACGCCTTGAGACAGCAGGAACATGATTTTCGCATACGTGGCTTCCAGCGTCATATCGCCAGATCCAATTGCGCCGGCGCGTGCGATCGCATCACCCGTCTCGTAATGGCCGAGCAGTACTTCCGCCTGCTGGCACTGCGATGCAATCACAACGGGAACGCCATCATGCAGCACGTCGGCAATCACGTCAGTCAGTCCAGGCTCGTCGCTTGGCACATTGCCGACGCCGTACGCACGCAACAAAACCGCTTCCGGCCGCGGCGTAAGCATCGCTTCCAACCGTGCCGCGGAAATGCCGGGTGCCATATCGATCACCGCAACATCATGGCGAGAGTAAGGCTGAGGCGACGTCCAACCGCAGCCAACCGCAGCGGAATCGCCCGCATACCAATGCCATGGCGTGCCAGTGCGTGCCAGCGGGCCGACGGAAGGCGCCGAAAAACCTTCAAATGCCCAGCTCGACGACTTGCTCACACGATTGCCCGCAAACAGGTGATGTCCAAAAAACAGTCCCACACCGTGGAATCGTCCGCTCATCGCGGCATTCAGCGCGCCCGTGACATTCGCAGTGGCGTCCGACTCGATCTTGCCAAGCGGATGCTGTGAACCCGTGAAAATCACCGGCTTGCCAAAATCAGCCAACGCATACGCAAGCGCGGCGCTCGAATAGCTCATCGTATCGGTGCCATGCAACACCACGAACGCGTCGGCATCATCGCGGTGCGCACGCAAATCGTCGACCATCGTCTGCCAATTGTCGGGAGTCGCATTCGACGAGTCGATAAGAGGATCAAGCTCGGTGAACGTGAACAGGCTCGCGTCCATGTGCGCGTCCTCCAGCAGACGGAACAGCCATCCGCGAGTGTCGGCGCCTGGAATCAGGCCGTTCGGCGAGTCAATCATGCCGATAGTGCCGCCGGTATATGTGATGTGAATGCGCATTGCCACCTTCTTACGATTGCCTGGTACTTAATAAGTACTTGCTTGCGATTCTGCGATTACTTGAATTACTTGCGATTGTACGTGCGCCTGCCGTACGTTGTTGCGTGCGATTGGTGCAGGCGTACGTTGGATGAGTTTGGCTGGATTCGACCTGATCTGACCTGATTTAGTGAGATCCGGCCAAATCCAGCTGAACTGCGATTTCGCGACTACTTGCCTGGCACTTCCTTGGTTTCAAGCACGTCAGGCACGTCGTTGCCATTGTCGTCGAGCATTTCGTCCATCAGATCGCCGTTGATGCGGCCGCGCACGTAGAACCAGCCCGCAACCATGGCGATGATCACCACCATGAACATGGCGAGCGTCCAACGGCCGGCAGCGCTGTTGAGATTCGACAGCACAACAACCGCGAAGAAGATGAGCGAAATATAATTCGTGTACGGAGCGCCCGGCATGCGATAGTCAGGACGAGTCTCCTCGCCAGCCTTCACCTTCTTTAGGAACGCGAGATGCGTGACCAGAATGGCCGCCCACGTTCCGGCAATGCCAATACCTGCCAGATTCATGACGATTTCAAACGCGTCGGCAGGAAGTACCGCGTTCATCACCACGCCGATCAGGCCAAGTGCGGACGTGATGATAATGCCACCATACGGCACATGATGCTTGTTCATACGTGCGGCGAACTTCGGACCAGATCCGGCCACAGCCAGCGAACGCAACGTACGACCAGTGGAATACAGGCCAGCATTCAGGGAGGAAAGCGCCGCGGTGAGCACCACAACCTGAATCACATCGCCGGCATGCGGAATGCCAATGCCGGAGAAGAACGTGACGAACGGGGACTCATTCGACGAGTAGGCGGCGTATGGCAGCACCAGCGCCATAAGCACCACGGAACCCACATAGAACACGAAAATGCGAATAATCATCGAATTAATGGCCTTCGGCAGCACCTTTTCGGCATCCTTCGCCTCACCGGCTGCCACGCCAACCATTTCAGTGCCGCCGAATGCGAACACCACGCCAAGCGTCAGCGCGAACACCGGAGCGATACCATTCGGGAACAGACCGCCATTGTCGGTGATATTCGCAACACCGGCGTGCGCGTCGCCAACCGGAGCGCCCGTAACAATCGCCCAAATCGCAATAACCATGAACGCGATAATCGTGGCCACCTTAATGGCGGCAAACCAGAATTCCGCCTCGCCGAACATCTTCACACTCAGCAGATTCAGCACAAATACCAATGCCAGCGCGCACAAGGCGATCAGCCATTGCGGCACCCCCTGGAACGCCTTCCAATAGTGGAAATACACGGCAACAGCGGTGATATCAGCCATAACCGTAACGGACCAGTCCAAGAAGAACAGCCAGCCGGTCACATATGCGCCCTTCTCACCCAAGAATTCGCGGGCATACGATACGAACGCGCCCGACGATGGACGGCGAATCGCAAGCTCACCCAACGCGCGAACCATCAGGAACGCGAAAATACCGCACACCGCGTATGCGATCGCAAGACCTGCGCCACCCTGCGCAAGACGGCCACCAGCGCCCAAAAACAGGCCGGTGCCAATGGAACCGCCAATCGCGATCATCTGAATATGACGCGGCTTCAAATCCTTCGCATAGCCCGCGTCACTTTTATCCTGCTTCTGCGCAGACGACTGCTGCGTCGCGCTTGGCGAGGTATTGGAATTACTCATAGTAATAGTTCTTTTCTCTATTTCCTCTGGTTTTCTTTTATTTATTTCGACTGCGGCGTCGCAATTTTCCGACGGAACTATTGTACGAAAGTCGTTCCGCGAAGCTGTTCCGGCGAAGCGGTTTCGCGAAAGCTGGCCGCACCGACGTCATAATTGCTACCCCTGTGTGAATGCCGCATGCATTATATGGACGGCTCTTTACCGTTTGTTGACATTCCGCTCATAGTGCGTCAGTGGCCACGGTCCGTGCCCCTCTTCCAACGCCAGGTTGTCCGATTCTGCAGAATCGGACAACCAAACACGTGTTTTGATTCCGGATGTCCGATTCTGGAGAAACGGACATCCAAACGTACGTTTTGGTGCCTTGCGTGTCCGATTCTGGAGAAACGGACAAAAAGACGTGCATTTCGGTACTCTGAATGTCCGATTCTCCAGAATCGGACAAACGAGACAACCGAGACGTGACGGAAACGACATGACGGATGGGCATACGTGAGAAATTCCAAAGGACGAAACCGGAAGGCGAGGCGAAGAAGTCGTAAGAAAGTACATGAGCGCCCCTGTTGCAAATGCAGGGAATGCATTAGGCTAGAGCGCGTGACTGAAACTCATGAACTTCGTATTGCTGTAATCGGCGCCGGCCCTGCAGGCGTCTACTCCTCTGACATTTTCCTGCGCCAGTTGAAGAAGCTCGGCGAGGAGCTCGGCCTCGGCACTGCCGCCCGAATCGACCTGTTCGAAAAGCTGCCGGTGCCGTTCGGTCTGGTGCGCTACGGCGTGGCCCCCGATCATCCGTCCATCAAATTCATCGCGTCGGCACTCGAAAAGACGCTCGACAATCCGGACATCCACCTGTACTGCGACGTGGAATTCGGCAAGGACGTGACGCTCGACGAACTGCTCGAACGTTACGATGCCGTGCTGTTCGCCACCGGTGCAGTCGAAGACAAGCCGCTCGGACTGCCGGGTGCCGATCTGGACGGCGTATACGGCGCAGCCAAGTTCGTGGAATGGTACGACGGTTATCCGACCGGCGCTCGCGAATGGCCGCTTGAAGCTGAGGAAGTCGCCGTGATCGGCGGCGGCAACGTGGCCATGGACGTGGCTCGCGAGCTCATGCGCAATGCCGATGATCTGAAGGAGCGCACCGACATTCCGGACAACGTATATGAGGGCATCAAGTCCAACAAGGCGCGTGTGCTTCACTTGTTCATCCGTCGCGGTGTGGCGCAGGCCAAGTTCTCCGTGCAGGAATTGCGTGAGATGGAGAAGCTGCCGGGAGTGCAGCTGATCATCAACGAAGACGATTTCGATTTGGATGAAGACACGATTGAAGAGGCCGGCAAAGACAAGCTGACTCGTCAGATGGTCGAAGAGCTGTTCACGATTCGTGAGATGGCGGAAGACATGGAAGATGACGGTGACGTGGATTATGAGGGTAATCCGGCTGGCCGCAAATATTACGTGCACTTCAATTCCGCTCCGGTCGAAGTGTTGGGTGAGGACGGCAAGGTCGTTGGCATCCGTGTGGAAAAGACCGAGACATCGGCGGACGGCAAGATGAGCCGTACCGGCGAATTCGAAGAGTATCCGGTGCAGGCTGTGTACCATGCGATCGGCTACAAACCGGCCACCGCGCCGGGCATTGCGTACGACGAGCGTCATGCGCACTTGGCGAACGCGAACGGTGACGGTCGTATCACTACGGCCGCTGAAGCCACGGATGAAGTGCGCGAGCGTCTGTATGCGACCGGTTGGGCGAAGCGTGGTCCGGTTGGCCTGATCGGCTCCACCAAGTCCGACGCACTGCTGATCGTGACCAATATGCTGGAGGATTTGTCGAAGGCTGCTGAAGGCGGTCGTGTGGCTGACGATCGTGATCCGGAGTCCATCGACCGACTGCTGGAATCGCGCGGTGTCAAGCCGATCGACTTCGCTGGCTGGAAGAAGATCGATGCGTTCGAACGTGCCGAGGGTGCGAAGGAAGGCCGTGAACACAAGAAGGTCATCGATCCAGAGCAGATGCGCGCCCTGGCTCACGCTTAAGGTGGGTGTTTGGGATCTGATCTGATAGGTCCCAGGTTTCTTTCATGCGTCTTGGATGTCCGATTCTGGAGAATCGGTCACCTAAGACGCATTTTTTATCCTGTGCTTGTCTGTGTCTGGTGAATTGGACATGTGATGTGGACGAAGGACTTGCTACTTGTCCGATTCTCCCGATTCGGTCACCCAAAGGCCTCTTGGCATGCATCGGATGTCCGTTTCTCCAGAATCGGACATCCGGGGAGAAGCTGAGCATGCGAACTTCCGCAACTGCCCCCTAGCCTTTTCCGCAACCCAGTCTCCAGCGCATATCCAGCAAAAACTCAGGCTGCGTTTCTACGCTAGTGACCATGAACGGCAAATTGCGGGTGCACGGCCATTGCAATGGCTTGAAGACAACGCTGTTATTCGCGTTGATGTGGGGCGTCATCATGCTCATTTGGTGGGCGACTGGTGGCAGCCAACGCACGCTTGGCATCTACATTCTCATTGGACTTGGCTCGACGTTCGCATCCTACTGGTTTTCCGACAAACTTGCGATCGCATCCATGCATGCGCGGGAGGTCAGCGAGCAGGAGGCGCCGGTACTGTACAAAATCGTGCGCGAGCTGTCTGCGAAAGCGGGCAAGCCGATGCCTCGTATCTATATCGCTCCGACCATGAGTCCCAATGCTTTCGCGACGGGACGTAATGAACGTCATGCGGCGGTCTGCTGCACGCAGGGCATTCTGCAGATGCTGAATGAACGTGAGATTCGCGGCGTACTCGGGCACGAGCTCATGCACGTGTACAATCATGACATTCTGACGTCCGCGATCGCTTCCGCAATGGCGACGGTCATTTCGTATCTCGGCTATTCGCTCATGTATTTCGGCGGCGGCAATTCGCGTGACGATCGCAATGACTCGTCTTCTAATGGTCTTGGATTGCTGGGTGTGCTGTTGAGCGCGATTCTTGCGCCGATTGCCGCTTCGCTTATTCAGATGGCGATTTCGCGTACGCGAGAATATGATGCCGACGAAGATGGTTCCATGCTTACGGAAGATCCGGAGGCGCTCGCGTCCGCATTGAATAAGATTTCGAACGGTGCTGAGGCGATGCCGATGCAGAAGACTGCCGGTACGCAGTCGGTTGCTGCGATGATGATTGCGAATCCGTTCTCTGCGGAAGGTTTTTCTCGCCTGTTTTCCACGCATCCGGCGACCTCGGATCGCATCGCGCGGCTGATGCAGATGAGTCAGGAGATGAAGGCGCGGGGCGTACAGTCCGGCTATTTGGCTGGCGGTTATGCGACGAGCGGGTATGCTTCGGCGGATATTCGTCGGCAGGATGGGGATGTCTCTGGTGCCGGCTTCGGTTCGGGGGGATACTCCGGTGGGGGCTATTCGCGAGATTATTCGCAGAATCCCGTACAAGGCGGGTATGGTCGCTGATCGACGGCAATTGCAATGTGCGCAGGTTGCGCAAGTCATGCGTGATTGCATAGGATTCCGCTGATTCTGACGCGAATTGTGTGTGTTTCCTGCGGTGATGCATTGCAGAATATTCTGATGTCATCTGATGAGTGACATTAATGCTGTTGTGGTTGTTGCGCGTTGATTGATATGCGATTTGGCAAGTGGGTGACGGTATCGAATATCGGTCGATGGCCGTGAATCCTGCGAATGCATGCTAGACTAAATGATTGTGTCCAAAAGGCACATTTTTTGCGGATGTAGTTCATCGGTAGAACGAAAGCTTCCCAAGCTTTAAAGGCGGGTTCGACTCCCGTCATCCGCTCCATTCAAACCCTTGGAATCGTTGGAATTCCAAGGGTTTTTCTATTGCCGTAAAAGACCCGTGAAGTCAACTTCGCGCCGCGCAACTGTCGGTTGCGTCGCAAAATTTGGTTGCGAATCGCAATGCAACCGAAAGATGGTGGCGTGGAACGCGACGCTTATGACAAGCTGTTGCTTGGCAATCGCCAATAATCGCAAGTCGAGGCGATATGGAAACTCGACGAAAGGGCGGACATGAGTTTCAAAGAGAATCTGCAGTATCTGCGCGGTTCGCGCAACATGACGCAGGAACAGCTGGCAATGCTGCTGGGCGTTTCCCGGCAGGCAATTTCGAAATGCGAGTCCGAGAAGGCATGCCCCGAAATGGACAAACTGCTGATGCTTTGCGACATGTTCGGTGTGACGTTGGATGATTTGGTCATGGGCG
>ERZ1032758.152-NODE-152-length-14047-cov-7.813107_pt1 | contig 14047 bp, 9 predicted proteins | sample MGYA00516958_ERZ1032758 | MGnify/ENA primary metagenome ERZ1032758 (study PRJEB33719, sample SAMN04262538) | wastewater metagenome | biome: sewage system; feature: street-access sewage; material: sewage | place: Peru: Lima | collected 2012-08-07 ...
TGCGAACGGTTCTCAATATGAAAGGTGCGAGTCCGACTGCCGGCCAAACGCACATGAAATATGCAGAAACGGCTCTATTCCGCCACTCCTAGGAATGTGCGACTGTGCGTATTTGTGCGCAATCCTCGCACCTTTCTTATTGAGAATCATTCGCTGCGAAGAAGACCCTCGGCAAGCTCCCGGAACGTGCGCCCCAGGGCATCCGAGCGCAGTGCGCCGTCCTCGTTCAGAACCGCCGGACGGCCGGACTCGCCCACCTCGCGCAAATCGGGGTCGAGCGGCAGCTGGGCGAGTAGAGGCACGTCATAGCCAAGCGTCTCGGTCAGTTGATCGGACACACGCCGACCGCCGCCCGCGCCGAAGATCTCCAGTCGCTCGCCCTTATGCTCATACCAGCTCATGTTCTCGACCACGCCGCGTACTTTCATCGGCACCTGCAATGCGACCAGACCGGAGCGCACCGCCACATCCGAAGCCGACGGCTGCGGAGTGGTGACGACGACGAGTTCCGCGTTCGGCAACGCCTGAGCCACTGAAATCGCCATGTCGCCGGTGCCCGGGGCAAGGTCGAGCAGCAGCACGTCCGGATCCCCCCACCACACGTCCGACAGGAACTGTTCCAGCGAACGCTGCAGACGAGGCCCGCGCCACAGAATCGCACGGTCGGCACCGGCGAACATGCCAATCGAAATCAGCTTGACACCCCATGCAGTCACCGGCATCAGCATGCCGTTGAGGTTCGTCGGCTGCGTGTGCACGCCGAACAGCTTCGGCAGCGAAAAACCGTAGATGTCCGCGTCGATGGCCGCGGTGTCGTACCCGAGCGCCGCGAAGGTCGCCGCCAGATTGGCGCTCACCGATGATTTGCCGACGCCGCCCTTGCCGGAGGCGATCGCGAAGATGCGCGTCTTGACGCCCGGTTTGTTGAACGGATTCTGCTTGCGCTCCGCCTTGAGACCCGCCACCAGGTCGGCGAGCTTGTCATGGCTCATGGATGAGACCTCGATGTGCGGGGTGAGCTTCGCGTCGGGATATGAGACGATTGCGCCGTTGATCTGATTGGTGATGGTCTGCGACAGCGGACAGCCCTCGACCGTAAGTTCCACATGCACGGTCACGTCATATGACGGCATGTCGCCGTCGCCCTGGGAGGTAACGCCCACCGCGTTGATTGCGGCGATCATCCCCAGATCGGTGATGGAGCGGCCGAGCTCCGGGTCGATGACTTTGCTGAGCCGTTCGTAGATCTGCGCCTCGATGTGGCGTGCGTCTGTCATGTATCCTATCCTCCTTATTGCCGCGTACCAGACTAGCGTGTGAATCGACGGCGTGCCAGAGGCGGCGTGAAATCCACCCTGTGAAAGGGGCCGAAAAGGGCGGGGCTAGTACTTGCTCCCGCTGGCGGGAGCTGGCTCGCGAAGCGAGACTGAGGGGCGGGTTTATAGGCATGGACCACCCCAGTCGCTCCGCGACAGCCCTCCGTCAGCGGAGAGGGGCGGCAGTCTATTGCACGGCGCCGGTTTCCAAGAGGGTGCGGAATTGGGCTTCGTCAAGCATGGGGATGCCGAGTTCTTCGGCCTTGGCGGCCTTGGAGCCGGCATTCTCGCCTACGACGACCCAATCGGTTTTCTTGCTGACCGAGCCGGCAGCCTTGCCGCCGCGCTCGATGATGGCCTCCTTGGCGGAATCACGCGAGAATCCCTCCAGAGAACCAGTCACGACGACGGTCTTTCCGGCAAGCGTCTGCGGCAGCGTGCTGGTCTCGGCGGCGGCGACCCCGACACCGGCCGCCTGCCAGGCGCGCAGCGTCTCGCCCCGCCAATCCCTCGGCTCACGGGCGGCGGCGAACCAATTGACCACCGATTCGGCGATTTCCGGGCCGATGCCGTCAATGGCCGACAGCTCGTCCACGCCCGCCTGCTCGATGGCGTCCAGCGAGCCGAAGGCGGAGGCGATCAGACGGGCCGTGGGCGGGCCGAGACGACGTATCGACAAGGCGACCAGCACCCGCCACAGGTCGGCGTGCCGGGCCTTGTCCATCTCGTCGAACATCTTGCGCGTGTTCTCGCCGGGGCGGACGTACACGGGGACGTCGACCGTGCCGTTGCGCGTGGCCTCCCGCTCCCCGCCCACCCCCCCCGCTCGGGCCGCCACGTCATCCCCCGCATCGGCCCCCCCGCCCGCGTCGGCCGGCGCACCGGCCGCAGCCTGCCGTCGCGCGGAAAGCTTCTTCGCCGGCGTGGGCGCGGTCCAGAACGCCGGGACCTGATGCCATAGGCCCGAGCCACCGATGCGTTTGCGAGTGCGCTTGGTCTTGCCGTCGGCCGTGACCGTCTCATGGATCTCGATGATCGCGGCCTCGCGCCACACGCGCACATCCCTGAGCGCCGCGGCGTCCAGTGTGAACAACCCCGCTTCGCTCGACAGCACTGGCTTCTGCCGTTCCGGCAGCCGCAGTCCCTCCACGGGCTCGTACGGCTCCGGCTCCTCGCCGGGCTTGACGAGAATCTCGGTGATGTTCGGAGCGAACGTATCCGGCGAATCCGGCCGGTTCTCCTCCGGGTTGGTCAGCGCGATGGCCGACTGGTCGCCCAGATGCTCGATGTCGAACGCCTTGCGCGAAGCCAGGTTGATGATGCGCTCGGTCAGCTGGGCGGGGCAGGATTCCACGTTCGGGCAGCGAATGTCCTTATCTCCCTCCTTGGCCGGTGCGAGCTTCGATCCGCAGGACGGGCAACGATCCGGCATGACGAATTCGCGCAGGTCGTCTTCACGCCCCTTGCGGCGTTCCACGACCGGCCCGACCAGTTCGGGAATCACGTCGCCGGCCTTGCGCACCACCACCGTATCGCCGATCAGCACCCCCTTGCGCTTGACCTCGAACGGATTGTGCAATGTCGTGCGAGACACCGTGGACCCCGCTACATACACGGGCTTGAGCACGGCGACGGGCGTGACGCGCCCGGTACGCCCGACCTGCACGGTGATGTCCAGCAGTTCGGTGTTGACCTCCTCGGGCGGGTACTTGTAGGCGATGGCCCAACGTGGCGCACGCGAGGTCGCGCCCAGCGACCTCTGCAGGCCGAGATCGTCGACCTTGACGACGATGCCGTCGAGCGCGTGCTCGATGTCGCCGCGGTGCTCGCCGTAATAGTCGATCATGTCGAGGATCTGCGCGAACGACGTGACCTCACGGTTGTGCGGCGACACCGGCACTCCCCACTTGGAGTACAGCGTGTACGCCTCGGACTGGTCGGCGACGACGTCATGCGAGCCGGCGGGCCGCCCCGAGCCCCAGCGCAGCGTACCGATGCCATGCGCGTAAAAGCTCAGCCGCCTTGTGGCGGTGATGCGCGGATCCTTCTGCCTGAGCGATCCGGCCGCCGCATTGCGCGGGTTGGCGAACGGAGGGCGCCCGGCATCCTCCTGTTCACGGTGGTGCTCCTTGAAATCGTCCCAACGCATGAACACCTCGCCGCGGATCTCCACGAACTCGGGGATATCCGCGGCCGGCCCGCCGAGATTGGCGGGAATGGAGCCGATCGTGCGCACATTGAGCGTGATGTCCTCACCGGTGACGCCGTCGCCACGCGTCAGCCCCTGTTCCAGCACGCCGTTGCGGTATATCAGATTCAATGCCAGGCCGTCTATCTTCACCTCGCAGGTCATCGGCAACGGCTTGCCCTCAGGCCAGTCCAAATCGCGCAGCACCGAATCGTACCAATCGCGCAGCTCCTCGATCGAGAACACGTCGTCAAGGCTCATCATGCGCGACGGATGCCGCACCGAAGCGAAATCATTGGAGAACGTGCCGCCGACCCGGTGCGTGGGAGACTGCGGTGAATCCAACGACGGGAACTCCGCCTCCAGCCGTTGCAGGCAACGCAAGCGCGCATCGTAGGCCGCGTCGGACGAGACCGGCGCGTCATCGATGTAATAGGCGATCTGGTCGGCCTCGACCCACGCCGCGACGCGTGCCCACAGGCGGGCTGCAACCTCGTTCGACAGCGAGGACACATCCAGCCGATCCAGCCGGGCCGCATCAGCGTCCGTGGACTGCAGCGCGGCGACCCACTGGGATGAGCCGGGCGCGAACCGGGCGGCGCCTTCGTTCTCGACCGGCGCCGGAGCCTCCCCGGCGTCCGGATCGTCGAAATCCCAAGCCAACTGGTCGCCGGATGATTGCGAAACCGCTGCGCGAGCCATCACTTCCCCTTCGTATGTGCGAATTCATCTGGATTCGATTGTAATCGAAAACATGAACCCGCCTCGGCGACGCCCGCGCCACGGCATCAGGAGTTGAGCGATCTCAGGAACTGGGACTGCACCATGTCGACACCGCCGTTGTCGCCGTCGTTCATACGGGCGGCCGCCATCGACAGCGTCCGTGCGGGAACGAACATGCCCTCGTCCACGCACACGCGGGCGGCGTCGCGCACGATCGCGGCGACCTGGGTGTGGGGCCACACCGGCAGATCGTGCATGCGCAGCACGCCGGCTGCCGACTCCACGTCGGTAGGCACCGCTATGCATTGGGATTCGGCGCGTGCGAGCAGTTCCCTCAGCTCGCCGTCAAGCGCCCCGATCTGCCCCGGTGCGATGTGCTCGCTCATGATGTAGGCCGCGGCGGCGATATCGAAACGGTCGCGCATCCATTCCGCGTATGCCAGCCGGTAGTAGGCGAATGCGGCGTCATCACGGTCGAGCGCCACGCGCAGCGCGTTCAGGCATGCCGCGCGCGCGGAATCCCAATCCTCGCTGCGGGCGAGCTGCACTGCGAGCTTCATGTGCGAGAACGGGTAAGCGGGAGCATACGCCACCATCGCGTTAAGGTGCGGCAGCGCGGCCTTCGCGCCCTTGAGCTGAGACAGCAGGTCCGCCAGCTCGGTGTGCGCGTAGAACAGGTTGTCGGGGATCAGCACCGTGCGTTCGCCGTCCGTGGCGAACAGGCGGTTGTAGACGACGCGCTCGGCATACGAGTTGAAATACCGTGGCACGCCCGGATTGTCGGCATAAGCCGATTCCACACGTTCGATGGCCGCTTCGGCGACGGTCACGGCCTGATCGTCCTGACCGGAGAACAGCAGGTCGCGGGCCCGCGTGCGTTCCCGGTCGAGTTCGTCCGCCAGCTGGAAGGTGAAGTCCGGTGTGTCGGTACCGTCGATGAGCGCACTGGTGACGCGTGACGACAATTCGGACAGCTCCGGATCGGCGACGCGGTCGATGACATGCATCGCATGCTGCGCCTTGGAGACCGACGCCAGGGTCCCGTCGGCGGCGAGCCGGTGGAATTCGTCGACGCAGCGCTGCAGCAGGTCCGCCCGCTGGATGGACAGGCCCTCGGCGTTGTCCGTGCCGAGGATGCCGGCGACAGTCGCCGGGAAGACCTTGTCCGACAGTTCCGGCTCCTCCTGGGAGCCCGTCGGGGAGAACCTCGCGTCGCGCAGGTCGAATTCGGCGCTGATGGGGGCGAGTCCGCCCCGCTCGTCGATGTCCATCACCGCGCCGAACAGGCGATAGGTGTCGGCGGGGTGCCGCAACGCGTCTTCGCGCAGCCGCTGCAGCAACTCCTGTCTGGTGAACGTTACGGTGACGAGGTTTCGCACGGTGGGGCTGCGGCGCAGCGCATCCATGGGGTCGGTGTCGCCTTCTTCGTTGCCTTCGCCGCCGGGGGCCGCTCCGGCGTCATCCGCCTGACCCGTATCGCCGGAGTCGGAGTCCTGGACTTCCTGCGGGGAGTCCCGTACGAAGTCTTCGAAATTGATGTCCTTCATCATGTCGGCGAAGCTCTCCAACGACTGCAGATCATCATCCCCGACGGTCGCAGAAACGGACTCACCGGCGGAATCCGTCTTCGCGTCCTGGGCGCCTCTGGCATCCGCCTGCGGGGTGCGGGCATCAGACGCCGGCTCCGCGGAAGGCGTATGCGAAGGATCGCCGTGATGGTCGCCGTCCTTCGGATCGGCCTTGGACGCGCCGGCATCGCCCGTGTGCAGGCGCTCGAACGATCGCAGCGCTGCGCTCATCAGATCGGAGATCGCGCTGTCCTGCTCGGCGACCGCCTCTTCCAGACCGATGGAATCGATGCGCACGCACACCTGATCGACCCGTTCGCTCGCGCCGAAGCACAGTGCCGCGATGATGAGCCCGACGCGGAGATTGTACGCGGCGCTCATGGCGGCCCGTTCCCCCTGCGAGAACGAGACCCAATCGTGGGTGCGCTCGTCATAGCGGCTTTCCGGCATCATGGAGGGGCCCGCCGTGGTGAACGCCACCGCGGTCGTCCCCTGTTCGAGATTGCTGCGGAATTCCATGTCGAAGCGATACGGGAGCCTCAGCTGGCGCAGCAGCCGGGACACCGCCTGACGGTACACCCATTCTGACGCCCCTGGGTCGGAACCGAGCCGCCCGCCCGCGGGATTCGGATTGTCTTGAAGCATCCGGTCAGCGGTCTCGCCCGCGTACCGCCACACGTGTCGTATCGCCGCCACGCCGTCGTCGTGCGGGAAATCGATTCCGGATATCGCGGGGTTCCCTTCCCAAGGCAGCGCCATCAGCGCCGGATCGTCCAGCAGCGCAAGATCGATCTGCGCGGCCTGCGCGCGCGTGACCGTGTCCTCGGTCACGCCGCCGTTGCGGGCGGATCGTTCGATCCACGCGCTCACTGCGGCGAAACGGTTGAGATTGCCCTCGATTCTCAGCGAGCGCAGCGCGGCGCGGAACTCCAGTCCGGAGTCCCACGCGAAGAAATACCCGCCGGAGTAACTGGACGTATACAGGTGCAGCGGTTCGGCCCCGTGCACCGCCTCCAGGCCGGACGCATGGTCGAGGGCGCCGGCCTCTTGCATCAGGTCGGCGAAATGATCCTCCAGACCGGATGCCCGCATGCCGTGCGCGCGAGCCTCCATCGTGTCGCGTATGCTGCGGCGTATGGCACCCATCGGCGCCTCACGGTTGAGGCGACGGAAGATGTTGCCCGATCCGAACCCGATGAGCAGCCCCCGCATTTCGGGCAGCATGTATGCGGCGAGGAAGGCGATGGAGATGGCGTCACGGTACTCCAGACGCTGCCGCAGCGAGGCAGGCAGCGGGGAGCGCATCTGCTCCAGGGTGTACCGGTTTCCCGTCTTCAGCCACGAGGCAAGCCATGTCATGCGCCCTGTGGCGTCCCGTCCCACGATGCCGCCCTGAAACGCGCGGACCGTGCCCGCCGACTCGCCGGTCGAGGCCCCCGTCACCGCAGACGGCGGCCGCGCCTTCGCGCCGAATCTCGCGCCGTCGACGGCGTCCAGCTCCTCCTCCTTGACGAGCATGAACCGCGGCTTCATATCATGCGTATCGGCATGCGGGTCGGAGGTCACGAACACGCGCCCGTTCCCGTCGGCGAGCGCGATCTGCGAGAAACGGTCATGCCCGATGAACAGCCCTATTGAGACGGTGGCGCCCTCCCCCGAGGTCAGCTGCGCCCATCCCAGCGCCACACCGCGCGGGACACCGGGCAGGTCGGGAAACACGCGGCGCTTGATAAGCGGCGTCAATCTCACCGAATGCTTCGAGAGCGCGGCCATCATCGCATCCGTGTCGTTGCCGGACCCGGCCGCGGCCTGCACCGCCGCCTCGAACGGTCCCTGCCCGTCCTCGTCCATACGAACGCCACGCCCGCCCAGTACGGACGCGGCGGCGTCCCCCACCTGTCGCAACGCGCCGGACAGGCCTGAGATCAGCCCTCCAAGAGAGCCTTCTGACGGGAAGTGTGAAGCGTTTCGGAACATGGCACACATTCTTTCAATCCAACCCGACATGAAGCCGATAGAATAATGGGGTGCGTTCTTCCATCATTTCCCGAGACCACATGCGACGGTCACTGCCAGCCATGCTTGTGGCGCTGCTGGCGATCCTGGTGATCGAATGCGTGGCGTTCAACATGCCGTTCTGGACCACGCTCGGTGCCAGCACCGATTCCGCCGCGGCGACGAACGTCATGGGAGACGGTCTCAAACGCGGCGAGGACGGCATCCTCACCGTCACCGACCCGACGTCGGCGTACATGGAAGTGAGTGCGGACGGCACGTCGTCATACGTGCGCATCGAGGCGGCGAACACACCCGAAGGCGGCGACGTCAAAGCGGCGAACAACGTGTTCGTGCGCGCCGACACCGATTCGCGCACCGGCGAGATCACCTCCGTCTCCACGTCGGCGCCGCGCTCGCTGTACCTTAAGGTGAAGCCGGGCAGCTCGGTTCGCCTGTGGATCGAGGAGCCCGTGGGCTCTCGTATCCCGTTCTCCGCGGTCAGAGCTAACGTTCGGGTTCCCTTCGAGTTCAGTTGGCTGCGCGTGTCGATCATGGCCGCGGTGGCGCTACTGGTCGCGCTGTGGCGACCCGGCTCCGCGTTGTGGCGCATACGGCTCAATCCCGCGAGTGTACGGCAGCGGTGGGCGCTCATGGCATTCCTCGCCCCGCTGGCCATCTATACCACGGTGCGCATCGTCGGCGAATTCCTCGTCTCCGGGCCGCTGGTGTTCCCCAACCCGCATGGCTACACCTACGACTTCGACCAGTACGACCATGTCGCGCAGTCGCTGCTGAACGGCCGCGTGTGGCTGGATCTGCCGGTCTCCCCCGAGCTGGCGCAGGCTGCGAACCCGCATGACATCCTGGTGCGCGGTCAGCTGTTCGAATCCGGCAAGACGCAGATATTCTGGGATTATGCCTTCTATGGCGGCCACTGGTATTCGTATTTCGGCGTGGTGCCCGTGGTGCTGTTCTTCCTGCCGTTCCGTGCGATAACGTCCCTATGGACGCCCGGCGGCATGATGCTGCCCACGTCCGTGTGCATACTGCTGATGATGTTCCTGTTCGCCGTCTTCGCATGCCTGCTGGTGATACGGCTGACGCACCGTCTGTGCCCGAACGCATCGGTGGCGGCCACGTCCATCGTCATCGTGATGTTCCTGCTCGGCTCGAACGCCAGTTATCTGCATTTCCGCCTGAATTTCTACTCCGTGCCCTTCGCCGCATCCCTGATGTTCACGACGCTCGGCCTGTGGCTGTGGCTCAAAGCGACACCCGAACGGCATCCCGGGCGCGGGGAGCATGTCCATGTGGGCAGCTGGTCGGTCGCGGGCGCCCAACCACTATCGATGCGCCATCTCGCCGCCGGCGCGGCATGCATCGCGGCGAATTTCGGATGCCGGCCCACGTTCGCGCTGTCCGCGCTGCTGTGCTTCCCGATCTTCTGGCCGCAGATCACCTCGCTGCTGCAGGGGTTGAAAAGCCGCTCCCTGCCCCCGCGAAGGGACCTGCGAGCGCCGGCCGCCGTCATCATCCCCGCCCTGATCGTGGTGCTGCCGCTGATGGCCTACAACGTCGCCCGGTTCGGGTCGCCGCTGGATTTCGGCAATGACTACCAGATGACCGTCACCGACATGACCAGGTTCGTGCAGCCGACGGCCAATTTCCTGCCGTCGGTGGGCGCCTACCTGTTCCTGCCGTTGCGGTTCACGTCGGAGTTCCCCTTCATTGGCATGACGCCCATGGCGTTCCGCGAATGGGGCTATTACGAGCCGATGGCCGGCGGCCTGTTCACGGCATGCCCGCTGCTGCTGCTCGCGCTGGCGGCCCCGTTCCTGCGGCGCAGGATGCACAGGTCGGGTTATTGGGGGCTCGCCACGTGCTCCCTGGCCCTGGCGGTGCTGCTGACGGTGTTCGACAGCCACACCGCGGGCCTGGGATGGCGCTACATCTGCGATTTCGGGTGGATGATGGCAATCGCCGCGCTGGCGCCGATGCTGTATCTCATGCATCCCGACGGCGACGCGATCGTGGCCGGTGCGCCCGATCCGTCGGACCGCAACGAGCCTCGGCGAGACGTCACGAAGCGTCACCCGATGGTGCTCGCATGCGTCCGCGGACTGGTTGCGGCGGTACTGATGGCATCCATCATCCTGGCTGTGCTGGCCTGCTTCATCCCGGGCCGCGACGACTCGCTGATCAACAACAATCCGGTCCTCTACGACACGGTCGTCGCCTGGTTCAGGCTGTAGACGCCCGCGGGCGTGTCGCGGACGGCACCGGACCGCGACACGTATAAGCCGCCCGCCATAATCGACATTCATGCGATTCAGGAAATCGCCAGACAACACATAGCGTTTCCTCTGCGTATTATTACCGTGCTACCGCTCGCAACGGCTGCTGTTCGACGACAACGGGCTCATGTGGTTCTCCGCGTCGACCAAGCATTTCGTCGGCATGAACCGGTTCGGAAAGCTGGAGAAGATCATCGACCTGGGTGACCGGTTCATCCTCCACCACGACTACGCGCTCGACGATGACGGCAACATCGTCTCCCTCGCCACCGACCTGACACGATCCGACCATGCCGTGCAGGACCAGGCCATCAAGGTCAACACGAGCACTGGCAAGGTGACGAAGCTCGTCGACTTCGGCGAGATGTTCCCCGATTACAAGGCTTCCACCGGCCACTCCGGCATCGATGAATCCGATCCGACCGCATCCGGGCGCTGGGACTGGATCCACTTCAACACCATCCAGCTGCTGCCCGACGGCCAGTACTACATCTACATGTTCGACAACGACTTCGGCTACGCGATGACGATCGCCCGCAGGCCATGACGAGAAGGCCCGACGACCGTATACCGGCGGCCGCCGGGCCTTCTCGCGATGCGGGCCGATGCGAATGCGCCGATGCCGCTACTATAGGGGTCATGGGACTTTTTGACTCGCTCTTCGGCAAGGACGAAGCCTTGCCATCGCAGGTGACCTTCACGCTGGACCAAGCCGGACACACCTATGAGGACGGTTCCGTCGGGCTTCTGCCCACATCGCTGACGATCACGCCCGACGACAGGCGCGTGGCGGTCATCGGGCTGAACGGCGCCGGCAAGACCACACTGCTCAAGCTGCTCGACGGAGCATTGGCTGCCACGAGCGGATCCGTCTCCATCACCGCGGGCGAGACCGCGCTCAGCCCCGCCGTCAAGCGTGATCTCAAACGCATCGAGGACATCGTCGGGCGTGTCCGCCGCGAGGAGATCCCCGACAGTTACTACCGTGCGGCGACCATCCGCGAGGCGATCGAACAGCCGTTGAAAAAGCACAAGGTGCCCGAATCAGAGCGGCTGGCCATCGTCGGCAACCTGTTCGCGCATTTCGGGCTCAGCACCGTGGCTCGGCAGTCGGCCAGCTCACTCAACAGCGAGCAGCGGCACCTGCTAGCCATCGCCAGCGCGTTGAGCTTCTCCCCCACGGCGATCGTGGCGGACGAGCCCACCAAGGGCCTGGACGAGATCGGCTCGTCCCACGTGGCGAAGGCGCTGTTCGGCTACAACAAGCAGGTCATTTTCGCCACGCATGACGTGGACATGATCACACGGCCGCAGTACGCGATCGACCGGGCGCTGGTGGTCGACGACCACGCGGTGGTATTCGACGGGGAACCTGCCGCCGCGGCCGCGTTCTATGAGGACCTGATTCGGTCCAAAGTGGCACGATAGCGGAAAGCACGCTCTCAAAACTCGCAGATACGTTTTCCGCTTTTACGCGAAAACGGCGGAAAATGGCCAAAACGCAGAAAACGTGGAATCTGTATCTGCGAGTTTTGAGAGCGTCCTTCGACAATCACCCCAGCAATTCGGCCACCGAGTCCAGCACGACGCGCACGTTATGCGCGAATTCGTCCGGTTCGGGCAGCAGCGATATGTCCAGATAGCCGTTCGAGGCCATGTCGAAGAAATAGCCGGGCTGGCCGGAGACGCCATGCGCGTCAATCATGTGCAGCACCAGCTCGTTCTCATCGATGACGCCCGGCACGCGCAGCAGCACGTTCCAGCCGCCCTCGGCCCGCAGCACGGAGACGACGCCGAGCGGGTCGGACTCCAGCATGCGGTGCAGTGCCCTGAGATTGCCCTGCACCCGGCCGCGCACGAGGTCGGTCTGGACCTTCGCCGCCTCCAACAGGTCCGGGATGCGGGAGGCGATGATGTCGCTCATCGGCAGGTAGTCGTCGGCGATGACATCCAGCCGACGCATGGCCTCGCGAACGTCCGTCTCAGGCCCCGACACCTGAATCCAGCCGACCTTGGCATGGGGCGCGGCGAGCATCTTCGAGAACCCGTCCAACGCGAACGTCAGCGCCCCCGCCTCGCCGGCGAGCCGCGCATTGCCGGGGAACGGCTCCAGCGCGTAATCGTAGAACACCTCGTCGGCGATGATGGCGACACCGCGCTCGCGGCACAGGCCGACGAGCTGCTCGCGCTCCCCCGCCTTGACGTAGGACCCGGTCGGATTGTTGGGGTTGATGAGCACCAAAGCGCGTATACGCGCCCCCTGCGGCCCGTCCAGCAGCGCGCGCAACTCGGCGACGTCGATGTACCATGACCCGTCGAAACGCAGCTGGTATTCGATAGTGTCGACGCATTCCAGGCGGGCGATGGATTCGATCAGCGGATACCCCGGCTTGGGGGCGAGCACCGCATCGCCCGCGTCACACAGCAGCTTCATGAGCCACGAGTACGCCTGTGACGTGGAACTCAGCAGATAGAGGCGATCCGGATCCGCCGCCGGCGCGGTGCCGGCACCTTCGGCGCCCCGGTGAAGCTCGGTCAGGAAGGAGGCCAGCGCCTCCCGTGCGGGCCGCGGGCCTCTCGGGTCGGCGGTGTACGTGCCCGGCACCAGTGCCGGTGCAAGTCCGTGACGTGTGGGATTGGAATCGTTGAGCTTGCCCAGGGGCATGCCTTCGCGCCGGCAATGTGTCTCGGCTGCGGCTATGGGATTGGGCTCGCTCAGATCTACTCGGGAAGAAAAACGCACGCCACTACCCTACCGCGACCATGCGTCCTGCATTGCCGGGACGATGGTCGGCCAAGGTGTGGCGTGCGAATGTATGTGCCTGTGTCCTCTGCGCTACTTGGTGCTGGCGTAGTAGGCGGCACCGATGATGCCGGCCTCGTTGCGCAGCTTCGCGGGGACGATCGGCGTATCGATGTCGATGAACGGCACGAAGTTGTCGCTCTTGCGGCTCACGCCACCACCGATGACGATCAGCGAGGGGCTGAAGTACTTTTCGATCAGGCTGTAGTACTTGGTCAGACGCTTGGCCCACTTCTTGTAGCTGAGCTCCTTGCGCTCGCGCACCGCGGAGGATGCGTAGCGCTCGGCGTCGCCCTTGCCGCCCTCCAGCTCGATGTGGCCGAGCTCGGTGTTCGGGATGAGCACGCCGTCATAGATCAGCGCCGTGCCGATGCCGGTACCGAGCGTGGTCACGACGACCAGACCCTCCTGACCCTTGGCCGCGCCGAACTGCTGTTCCGCCAAGCCGGCGGCATCGGCGTCATTGACGACCGTGACCGGACGGCCGCACTCCTCGGACAGCGCCTCGGTGATGTCGACGCCTACCCACGACTGGTCGAGGTTGGCGATCCAATTCAGCTTCTGGCCGGGCTTGACCGGAGCAGGGAAAGAGATGCCGACCGGAACCGTCTCCGGAACCTCGAAATGTTCGAGCTGCTTGCGCAGCACCGATCCGATCGCCTGCGGGGTGGACTCGGACGGGGTGAGGATCTTCAGCCTGGGCTCGGCGAACTCCCCCTTGTTCAGGTCGACCGGAGCGGCCTTGATACCGGATCCGCCGATATCCACGCCAAACGCTTGAGCGGTATCAATCATCATGACCTCCTGTTGGACGGTGTGCGACACGCACGTCATAGTGGCTGTACGCGAAATTGTATAACGAAATCGTGTCGAAATGGGCAATTGCGCCGGTATACAGCGCGAAAACCGGCACAACGTAGTGGATGGGGCCACCTACGCGCATGGATGCCTCATGTTCGCTATGTGGGCAACGTTACGTCAATCATCCACACCCCGGCGTATACATGGTCAAGCAAGTTTCAGGGAAGGTGCAATTCCTTACTGGCGGTGACCTGCGGAGCCGGGATTCATAACGGCGGCCGCGGCAGCCCGCGACCCGCGCAAGCGGCTGATCCGGTGAGAATCCGGAGCCAACGGTCAAAGTCCGGATGGAAGAA
>ERZ1032758.164-NODE-164-length-13776-cov-12.089571_pt1 | contig 13776 bp, 13 predicted proteins | sample MGYA00516958_ERZ1032758 | MGnify/ENA primary metagenome ERZ1032758 (study PRJEB33719, sample SAMN04262538) | wastewater metagenome | biome: sewage system; feature: street-access sewage; material: sewage | place: Peru: Lima | collected 2012-08-07 ...
GGGCCGCGTCCAGCGTGGCGACCAGCGCGTCCTCCTGTCCGGCCAGGCCATCGGTCAGCAGAAGGCCGAACAGGTGCCGCGCCGGGTCGGGGCCGAAATCGCGCGCCATCTGGCGCAGCTGCGCCATCCATTCCGACACCGGCAGCGCGGCAAGGTCCGGCAGCAGCAGGGACGCGGCGCGGAAATGGCGCGCGGGAAACCCGATCGCCACCACGCTGTCGCTGGCATAGCCCTGCGGCCCGATCTCTCCAGCGGACGAGCATCCGGCGATCACGCAATCGGGCGGCAGGTAGGGGGCCAGCCCGGACTGCAGCGCGGCCAGGTCGTCCGCCTGCGCGCCGAACAGCAGGACCAAGGCGGGATTGGTGCCGCGCAGGCCGTCCAGCAAGGTCGGGACCATGTCGGTCCCGCCGCGGTCGGCCTGCACAGCGACCGGCCCGGATGCGCCCTCCATCGCAGCCGGGTCGGTGTTCATCAGCCGGCCTCGAACAGCCGGATCGAGTTGGCCAGCAGCACGGCCTGCGTGCGGCGGCGGGCGTTGATCTTGGACATGATCGCCGTGATGTGGGTCTTGACCGTGGCCTCGGCGATCGACAGCTCGTAGCTGATCTCCTTGTTGGCCTTGCCCTTGCAGATCAGCCGCAGGATCTTCATCTGCTGCGGCGTCAGCGACGAAAAGCGCCGCGCCAGTTCGGCCTTCGCGTCGTCGTCCGCGCTGTCCTGATCGGGTTGGTATCCCTCGGGGGTGACGTGCTCGCCCTCCCACATGCGGCGCAGGCTGTCGACCAGCGCCTCGCGCGACAGCGACTTGCTGATATAGCCCTGTGCCCCGGCCGCCATCGCGGTCGAGATCATCGCCCCCTCCAGATCGGCCGAGATCATGGTGATCGGCACGCCCGGAAGCTGGCGGCGCAGGGTCACGATGCCCTCGGCGCCGCGCGCGTCGGGCAGGTTCAGGTCAAGGATCACGGCGTCGGGCGCACCCTGCACGCGGATCTGTTCCACCGCGGCGCCAAGGCTGCGCGCGGTGCGGACATTCTTCAGGCCAAAGCTGATCTTCAGCGTCAGTGCCAGCGCATCGCACATCAGCGGGTGGTCGTCGACGATCAGGATCTCGCGGACCTGGTCGGCGGTGGGTCGCGCTGACGGCACGGGACGCGCCTGCATGGCGGCTGCTGTCATGGCATTCCTCCCTGGGTTCTGCCGGCTGCAACCCCTCCTCAAGGGTGCCGCCGTGACCGCAGTCTAGGGCAGGGTGCACATAAAGCAAGCGCCATGCTGCGACGAAAGTCGGATGGCGATCTAGCTTTTGTTGACCGTTCGTTCGCCCGGCGGAAAGCTTTCGGTCCAGACATTGCCGTCCGTATCCTCGACCCGGACGTTGATCGGCTGGCCATCCGGTTGATAGCGAAAGCGGAACACCGGATCCTCGCTGACCGAGATCCCCGCCGCCATCGAGAACAGCAGTGCGTCACCCTGGCGCACGTCCAGGCGGTCGATGAAATGGGCCGGGATGTTCAGCAGCGTCACTTGGTCGCGCTGAAGGCCCGAAAAGTTCGGATGCCGGATCATCAGCGTGCCGATCTCCGCTCCGTCCTGAACCTCGCTGCGCCAGCGCATCTGGCCCATGGTCGCCTTGGTCGCGGCCATGTCCTTGCCCGCCGGCGCCGAACAGCCGCCCGCGGCCTTGACGAAGCGCCCGGCCATGACCTGCGTGCCGTCGGCCTGGGTCGCGATGGCGCGGACGTCGGAATAGCTGTCGACCCGGACGCGCACCTCGAAATCCAGGGGCATCAGCGCGGGACCAAAGGCGTATTCGGCGGCGACGGGGGCAGGGTTCTCGTCGATGACCAGGGTCAGGGCGTCGATGGCGGGGGCGTCGGCCGCCTGCGTCAGCCGGATGGGCACGATGGCCGCGTCATGGGCGCGGGTCGGTGCGTCCAGGTCCAGTACCGTCGCGTCCTGCGGCGGATCGCTGTCCAGGTCCATCACCGCCCCGCGCAGATCCTCCCAGGTGGGCGATGGTTGCAGCGCGTTGTCCTGCGCCATCGCGGGCGCGGCCAGCAGCGCCGCCGTCAGGGTCAGCCACAGTCTCATTGCCTCATCCTCCCTTGGACATCCTCCGATAGACGAATTCGGTGGTCGTGGCGGCGGCGTCCTCCTCGGCGCGTGCCACGACCCCTGCATGCAGCGGAGATTTCGAACAGACCGGGTCCGTCGCCCGCGCGTCGCCGGCCAGCGCCATCGCCTGGCAGCGGCAGCCCCCGAAATCGACGGACTTGCGGTCGCAGCCGCGGCAGGGTTCCGGCATCCACGCCGTGCCCCGGAAGGCGTTGAAGCTGTCGGACAGGTGCCAGATGTCGGACAGCGACCGCTCCTGCACGTTCTCGAAGCGCATCCAGTCGATGGTCTGGGCGGCATGACAGGGCAGCACGGTCCCATCAGGCCCGACGTTCAGCCCGGTCGAGCCCCAGCCCCCCATGCAGGCCTTGGGATAGACCGCATGGTGATCGGCGGGGACGTAATCGATGACCATCCGTCCGCGCAGCCGGACGCGGGCGGCGTTGACCACCTGTCGCGCGAATTCGGCCTGTTCGCGCGTGGGCATCAGCGCGCCGCGGTTGCGGTCGGCCCATCCGTGGAACTGGACGGTCGCCACCTCGATCCGCCGGGCGCCAAGGCGTTCGGCCAGATCGATCATGTCGGGCAGGCGGTCCATGTTCTGGCGGTGGACGACGGCGTTGATGGTCAGCGGAAAGCCGATCTCGGTGACCCAGTCGCTGAAGGCCATCTTCTTGTCCCAGGATCCCGGATGGCCGCTGATCCGGTCGGCCATGTCGGGGCGGATGCCCTGCAGCGACAGCTGGACATGATCGACGCCCGCGCGGTCCAGTTCGATCAGCCGGTCACGGGTGATGCCGATGCCAGAGGTGATCAGGTTCACGTACAGCCCCGCGTCGCGCGCATGGCCCACGATCTGCGCCAGATCGCGCCGCGCACCGGGTTCACCGCCCGAGATGTGGACCTGCAGCACGCCCAGATCGGCGGCCTGGCGGAACACCCGGCCCCAGTCGTCGGCGCCGATCTCGCGCGACGCGCGGACCAGATCGACCGGGTTCGAGCAATAGGGACAGGCCAGCGGGCAGCGGTGCGTGACCTCGGCCAGCATCGCCATGGGCAGGTTGGGGGTGACGGGGTTGCCGTCCAGGTCGCGGGGCTGGTGCTGCTGGTCCTTCATGCGCTGTCCCTGACAAAGACCATGCGCCGTTCGATCAGCCCGGTCAGGAAATCGCGCACGTCGCCGCCGATCTGGTCCACTGGCGCGTCATAGCGCGCGGCCAGGTCGCGCACGATCCGGTCCAGGCTGCGGGCGCCGTCCAGTTCGGACAGGATCGCCTCTCCGATCTGGTCCAGCTGCATCGCGCGTTCCGGGGCCTGCAGCACGCGGATGCCGCGCACGCGGTCGCCCTGCAGCCGCACGCCGCGCGGCAGATAGGGGATGTCGTCGGGTCCGATCAATGCGGTCATGCGCGCATCCCCTCTCCGGGCCGCCAGGCCCCGGGGGGCGTGCGCCCCTCGACATAGCCGTGCCACAGCGCGTCCAGCTGGGCCCACAGCACGTCGGTCTTGAAGGTCAGCGCGGCGGCCGCGGCGTCCTGCTTTTCCAGCGTGTCGGCATGGGTCAGGACATAGTCCAGGCCGAACTTGACGTCCTCGGGCGCCTCGGTCAGGCGTTTCTTGAAATAGGACAGGCTGCTGTCATCGGCGAAATCGTAATGCTGCAGCAGACCCTCGATCCGCTGCGCATGGATGCGGGGCGCGAACAGTTCGGTCAGGCTGGCCGCCACCGCGTCCAGCAGGGGCATGTCGCGCACGAAGCGGACATAGGCATCGACCGCGAACCGTGTCGCCGGCATGATGCCCACGCCCGATGCGACATAGTCCGGGTCCAGCCCCACCGCCTGCGCCAAGGCCAGCCAGCGGCGGATGCCGCCGCCCTCGGTCTGACCGCCGTCGTGATCCTCGATCCGCTTGCGCCAGGCGCGGCGCAGGTCGGGATCCTCGACCCGGCTCATGAAGGCCGCGTCCTTCATGGGGATGCGCGACTGGTACATCCAGCGGTTGATGACCCAGGCCCGCACCTCGTCCGGGGTGCACTGGCCGCCATGCAGGCGGGCGTGGAACGGGTGACGGTCGTGATAGCGCGCGGCGCCGATGGCGCGCAGGCGGGCCTCGAAATCCTCACGGGACTGGGCGGTGGCTTGGACGTCCTTCACAGCGTGATCTCCATTCCGTCGCGGGCGACCTGCCAGCCCTGTGCCGCGGCCTGGGCCGCCTGCGGGCTGTCCGGGTCGGTCAGCGGGTTCGAATTGTTCATGTGCACGAAGATGCGCCGGCCAATCGGCGTGTCGGCCAGGGCGGGGATCGTGTCGGTCACCGCCATGTGCCCCATGCGGCGGCCGGTCTTGCGGCCCAGGCCCATGCGGATCATCTCGTCGTCGTCCCACAGGGTGCCGTCGAAGAACAGCGCATCCGCCCCCGCGACGCGGTCGCGCAGCCAGTCGGGCATGTCCGCGCATCCGGGGATGTAGAACGCGCGCCGGTCCGCGCTGCGCAGCTCGACGCCCACGGTGGTCTCTCCGATCAGGCCGGTCTCGACCGTGGCGCCCTCCTGATACAGTGGCACCTTGCCCGGCACGGCGAACAGCGTCGCGGTCAGGCCGGGGGTCAGCGGGATCGTCTGGTCCAGCGCGACGGTCCGGCGTGGGACAAAGTCGGGGTTCACCGCAGCCATCATCGGGTTCGCCGCCAGCGCATCATGGATCGCCTGCGTCGCGAACAGATCGAAGGGCTGGCTTTCGCGCAGCGTCAGCAGCCCGGCCACGTGATCGATGTCGCCATTCGTGACCAGGACCGACCGCAGCGGCATGGTCCGCGGGCCGGACGGATGCAGCGCGGGCGTCGCTGCCAGTTGCGCCCGGATGTCGGGCGATGCGTTCAGGATGGCCCAGTCGCGCCCATCGGCACTGACTGCGATCGAGCTTTGGGTCATCGACGGAATACGTCCCGCGCGGGCCGCGTCGCAATTGCCGCAGCCGCAGTTCCATTGCGGCAGGCCACCGCCCGCCGCCGCCCCAAGGATGATGATCCGCATCGGGTGTCGTGCCTTACGATAAGAAAGCCCCGCCCGAACGAGTTCGGACGGGGCCGCATTCCTGCCTGCGGTACAGGCTCAGAACAGGACGGGCTCGTCCTCGGCGGGTGCGTACATGTTGATTTCCATGCCGCAAGCGATCTCGGTCAGGATAGGTTTGGTCCAGGCCATGTTGTGCTCCTCCTACATGCCGGTGGCGCCGCTACAGAAGGCGACTGGATTCAAATCTAGTATAGAGACAGGATGAATCAACACGACAAAGGTCGCAAGGTCGTGACCATTTCGTGAAGACGGGCCGCAAAAGGGGACGGAAGGACGATGTTTCACCTGGTTCTGGGCGTCTGTCTGGCGATGGCCGCCGATCAATGCGGCCAGGTTCTGCTGCCCCAGGGCGATTCGGCGACGGCCCAGGGGTGCCGAACGCAGGCCGCGCAGGTCGCGGATGCGTGGCTGGCCGCGCGGCCCGATCTGACCTGCAGTGCGCCGGAATGCCGCGCCAATGCCTATCTTCCGGCGCTGGACCTGCAGCAGGTCGCGCCGGGCGTTCATGTCCATTTCGGCGATTCTCACCAGATGGAGGAGACCCCGGACGGGCGCATCGCCAACCTGGGGGTGATCATCGGCCGCGATGCGGTCGCGGTGATCGATGCGGGCGTGTCGCGGGCGCAGGCGCAGGACCTCTATGTGGCGATCCGGAGGATCACCGACCTTCCGGTGCGACACCTGATCCTGACGCACATGCATCCCGACCACGTGCTGGGCGCGCAGGTGCTGTCCGAGGCCGGGGCCCGCATCACCGCGCATCACGCCCTGCCGCAGGCGCTTCAGGCGCGGGCGGCGGGGTATCTTGACGCGCTGGTTGGTCTTTACCCGGCCCCGGACTGGATCGGCACGCAGGTGGTCATGCCCGACGACCTGGTCGATGACCGCCGCCAGATCGACCTGGGCGATCGGTCCCTGCTGCTGCGGGCATGGCCCGCGGCCCATACCGACAGCGACCTGACCGTGCTGGACCGCAGGACGAACACGCTGTTCACCGGCGATCTGCTGTTCCGGGACCTGACGCCGGTGGTGGACGGATCGCTGCTGGGATGGCTGGAATGGCTGGACAGCGACCCGGCGCGCGGCGCAGGCTTGATCGTGCCGGGACACGGACCGGCCAGCGAATCATGGGCCGACGCATCGGCACCCCAGAGCACATTATTGAAAGCGCTTGCGACCGCGACGCGCCGGGCCATTCAGGACGGGCTGCCCCTGTCTCAGGCCGTGCCCGCCATCGCCAATGCATTGCAGCCGATGCAGAATTCATGGAATTCCTATCCAGAGACGGTGGCGCGGAACGCAACCGCGGCCTACAAGGAACTGGAATGGGAATGAGAAGCGTTTGACAGGTTCGCCAGAACTGGCAAATGTTCGCGTTAACAGCCGGGCGAAACAGGTCCGGGGACTTTCAGGGAGGAAGACTTGAAAACCGCATTGTACACGACCGCCGCGATCATCGCGCTGACCGCGGGCAGCGCGCAGGCGCAGCTGGTGATCGAACCGGGCAGCGACGACCGCATCAACTGGGCCAGCCTGGACGAGTTCAAGGCCGCGCATTCCGACCTTGAGGGGCAGAGCTTCAACATCCTGGGCCCCTGGCTGGGCGGCGACCAGGAGCTGTTCCAGTCGGTCATCGCCTATTTCAACGAGGCGACCGGCGCGCAGGCGAACTATTCCGGTTCCGACAGCTTCGAGCAGCAGATCGTCATCGACAGCGAGGCCGGATCGCCCCCCGATGTCGCGGTCTTCCCGCAGCCGGGCCTGGCCTCGGACCTGGCCGAGAAGGGCTTCCTGCGCCCCTTGGGCGAGGAGACGGCGCAATGGCTGACCGACAACTATGCCGCGGGCGAAAGCTGGGCGGCGCTGGGCACCTATGCGGGCCCCGACGGGACCGAGGCGCTGTACGCCTTCCCCTACAAGGCCGACGTCAAGTCGCTGGTCTGGTACGTCCCCGAGAACTTCGAGGATGCCGGCTATGAGATCCCCGAGACCTACGAGGACCTGAAGGCCCTGACCGAGCAGATCGCCGAGGAGGGAGAGACCCCCTGGTGCATCGGCCTGGGATCGGGCGGCGCCACCGGCTGGCCCGCGACCGACTGGGTCGAGGACCTGATGCTGCGCACTGCCACGCCCGAGGATTACGACGCCTGGACGACCAATGCGATGCCGTTCAACGACCCCAAGGTCGTGGCCGCGATCGACGAGTTCGGCTGGTTCGCCAAGAACCCCGATTTCGTCGCGGGCGGCGTCGGATCGGTCAGCGCGACCGATTTCCGCGAAAGCCCCGCCGGCCTGTTCGACAGCCCGCCCGCCTGCTACCTGCACCGTCAGGCCAGCTTCATCACGACCTTCTTCCCTGAGGGCACGGTCGTGGGCGAGGATGCCGACTTCTTCTACATGCCCGCGCCCGCATCGGGTGACCTGGGCCAGCCCGTCCTGGGCGGCGGCACCATGTTCGCGGTCCTGTCGGACAACCCCGCCGCGATGGCCTTCGTCGAGTTCCTGAAGACCCCCGTCGCGCACGAGATCTGGATGGCGCAGCAGGGCTTCGTCACGCCCTATACCGGCGCCAATGTCGAGGCCTATGACGATCCGACCGTCCGCCGCATGGGGCAGATCCTGCTGGACGCGACGGTCTTCCGGTTCGACGGGTCGGACCTGATGCCCGGCGCGATCGGCGCGGGGGCGTTCTGGACCGGGATGATCGATTTCGTCGGCGGCGCCTCGGCACAGGACGTCGCGGACAAGATCCAGGCCAGCTGGGCTTCGCTGAACTGACGACGACCGGCGCGGCGGCCGCGACGTCGCCGCGCCCCATGATCCAGGGGGGAGACCGGGAATGGAATTGCTGTGGTTGGCGGTCAGCACGATCGCGATCGGGGTCTTTGGCTGCGTGGCCTGGTTCTGGGGGTCGAACTGGCTGCTGGACCGCATCTATCCGCCGCGCGGGGCGCAGGCGGGCGACAACATCCGGCGGGCGAACCAGATCCGCCCCTGGCTGTTCCTGGGGCCCGCGATCCTGTTCCTGACGACCTATCTGGTCTATCCGGTGCTGGACAGCTTCTGGCGGTCGCTGTTCAATTCGAACGGATCGCAGTTCGTCGGCCTGGACAACTACGTCTGGCTGGTGAACGACGGCAAGTTCCGGGAATCCATGCTGAACAACATGGCCTGGCTGCTGGTCGTGCCGGCCCTGTCCACGCTGTTCGGCCTGCTGGCTGCGCAGCTGACCGACCGGCTGAAATGGGGCAACATCGGCAAGTCGCTGATCTTCATGCCCATGGCCATCAGCTTTGTCGGCGCGGGCGTGATCTGGAAGTTCATCTATGAATACCGCGCCTCGGGCGAGACGCAGATCGGCCTTCTGAACTGGATCGTGACCCAGCTGGGTGGAGAGCCGCAGATCTGGCTGACCCTGCCGGTGTGGAACAACCTTCTGCTGATGATCGTGCTGGTCTGGATCCAGACAGGCTTCGCGATGGTCATCCTGTCGGCCGCCCTGCGCGGCATCCCCGAGGAGACGATCGAGGCCGCCATCCTGGACGGCGCATCGCCCCTGCAGGTGTTCTTCAAGATCAAGGTGCCGCAGATCATGGGCACCATCGCGGTGGTCTGGACCACCATCACCATCGTCGTGCTGAAGGTCTTCGACATCGTCTTCGTCATGACCAACGGGCAATGGGGCACGCAGGTGCTGGCCAACCTGATGTACGACTGGATGTTCCGCGGCACGCCCGATTACGGGCGCGGATCGGCCATCGCCATCGTCCTGATGATCCTGGTCACCCCGATCATGGTCTGGAACATCTACAACGCACGCAAGGAGGTCCGCTGATGGAGGGGATGGCTGGACAGAAGTCGTCGCTGGCCTGGGCGGTCAACATCGCGGCCTTCCTGCTGGTGCTGCTGTGGACGATCCCGACGCTGGGCCTGTTCGTGTCGTCGTTCCGCGACCGCGACCAGATCTCGACCTCGGGGTGGTGGCAGTCGTTCTCGGGGTCGGTGCAGACCGGTTTCGTGCGTTCGGGCACGGCCGAGGACCAGGTGCAGGAGGGCGATCTCTATGTGATCCAGGGCAGCGCCCTGGAGGGCACGCAGGAGTTGACCGCCTGGGGCACCAGCGCGCGTCAGCCCGATGCCAACGCCCCCGGCGACACCGTCGAGCTGGAGCCGGGGATCGATCTGACCGTGGCCGAGGACGGCAGCTATCGCATGACCTCGGCCCAGCCCTTCGAGATGCGGCGGGGTGAACGGATCTTCACCACCACCCTGTCGCCGCCGGCCTTCACGACCGACAACTATTCCCGGGTGCTGACCGCGGGCGGGTTGGGGCGCGCCTTCATGAACACCATGACGGTGACGATCCCCGCCACCGTCATCCCGATCCTGATCGCGGCCTTTGCGGCCTATGCGCTGGCCTGGATGCAGTTTCCGGGCCGGGCCCTGCTGACGGCCTGCGTGGTGGGGCTTCTGGTCGTGCCGCTGCAGGTGGCGCTGATCCCATTGCTGCGGCTGCACAACGAACTGGGCATCGGCAAGGGATACCTGGGCATCTGGCTGGCGCATACTGGGTTCGGCCTGCCGCTGGCGGTCTATCTGCTGCGAAACTACATGGTCGGCCTGCCACGAGAGGTCATCGAGAGCGCCCGCGTCGACGGCGCGACCGAATTCCAGATCTTCCGCCGGATCATCCTGCCGCTGTCCTTCCCGGCCTTGGCCAGTTTCGCGATCTTCCAGTTCCTGTGGGTCTGGAACGACCTGCTGGTGGCCACGGTGTTCCTGGGCAACACGCGCGAACAGCTGGTCATGACGGGCCTGCTGCGAGAGCTGATGGGATCGCGCGGAGGTGAATGGGAGATCCTTGCAACTTCGGCCTTTATCTCGATAGCGGTGCCGCTGCTGGTGTTCTTTGCCATGCAGAAATATCTGGTCCGCGGATTGCTGGCCGGCTCCGTGAAAGGTGGATGAACTTGACTGAACAGACGACGGATTGGTGGAAGGGCGGGATCATCTATCAGATCTACCCGCGCAGCTTTCAGGACACGACCGGCAGCGGCACGGGCGATCTGGCGGGCATCGCCCAACGCCTGCCCTATGTGGCGTCCCTGGGGGTCGATGCGGTCTGGATCTCTCCGTTCTTCACCTCTCCGATGAAGGATTTCGGCTACGACGTCAGCGATTACTGCGGCATCGACCCGATCTTCGGCACGATGGAGGATTTCGACTGGCTGGTCCAAAGCGCGCACGAGCTGGGCCTGAAGGTCATGATCGACCTGGTGATGTCGCATACCTCGGACCAGCATCCCTGGTTCAAGGAAAGCCGCGCCAGCCGCGACAACCCGAAATCGGACTGGTATGTCTGGTCGGACCCGCGCCCGGACGGCACGCCGCCCAACAACTGGCTGTCGATCTTCGGCGGCAGCGCGTGGCAGTGGGATGCCCGGCGCGAACAGTATTTCCTGCACAACTTCCTGTCGTCGCAGCCGGACCTGAACTTTCACAACCCCGCCGTCCAGGATGCCCTGATCGAGATGGCGCGGTTCTGGCTGGACAAGGGCGTCGACGGCTTCCGGCTGGACACGATCAACTTCTATTTCCACGACGCCCAGCTGCGCGACAACCCGCCCCTGGCGCCGGAACTGCGCAAGTCGGACACGGCCCCCGCCGTGAACCCCTACAACCACCAGAGCCACCGCTTCAGCAAATCGCAGCCCGAGAACCTGGCCTTCCTTGAACGGTTCCACCAGGCGCTGGTGCCTTACGGCGCCGCCGTCGTGGGCGAGATCGGCGACAGCGAGCGCGGGCTGGAACTGCTGGAGGAATATACCGGCGTGCCGGGCCGGGTGCAGATGTCCTATGTCTTCGACTTCCTGTCGGGTGACGACCTGCCCGCCGCGCGCGTGGTCGAGGTGTTCGACAAGCTGCACGACATCGCGCCGAACGCCTGGCCCTGCTGGGCCATGTCGAACCATGACGTGGTGCGCCACGTCACGCGCTGGAACCTGCCGGACCAGGCGGCCAAGGCCTATGCGACGGTGCTGTTGTGCCTGCGCGGGTCGGTCTGCCTGTACCAGGGAGAGGAACTGGGCCTGCCCGAGGCCGAACTGCGCTTCGAGGATCTGCGCGATCCGTACGGCATCGAGTTCTGGCCCGAGTTCAAGGGCCGCGACGGTTGCCGGACGCCGATGGTCTGGGACATGGGCGTGAACGGCGGTTTCTCGACCAGCCAGCCCTGGCTGCCGGTGCCGCACACGCATCTGCAGCGCACCGTCGTCAGCCAGGAGGCCGACGCCCAGTCCATGCTGCACCATTATCGCTGGGCGGTCGGCCTGCGCCGCAAGCACAGCGCATTGCGCTGCGGAAACATGACAGACATCAAGGCCGAGGGGCCGGTGCTGTCCTTCCGCCGCCGTGACGACAAGCAGACCCTGCTGATCCGCGCCAACCTGTCCGACGACGATGCGGGCGGGCTGATGCCGTGGCAGGTCCAGATCATCGAAGGGTAGGGGAGGAAGACCGCAAATGGCCGATCTGAAACTGACGGACGTCGCCAAGTCCTATGGCGACGTGCAGGTGCTGAGGGACATCGACCTGGACATCCGTTCGGGAGAGTTCATCGTCTTTGTCGGGCCGTCCGGCTGCGGGAAATCCACGCTCTTGCGCATGATCGCGGGCCTGGAGCAGATCACCGGGGGAGAGCTGAAGATCGGCGGGCAGGTGATGAACGACATCCCGCCCAGCCAGCGCGGCATCGCGATGGTGTTCCAGTCCTATGCGCTTTACCCGCACATGACGGTCCGCGACAACATGGCCTTCGCGCTGAAGATCGCGGGCCAGTCCAAGGAGCAGATCCAGGCCGCGACCGACCGCGCCGGCAAGATGCTGCAGCTGACGCCCTATCTGGACCGCCTGCCCAAGGCCCTGTCGGGCGGCCAGCGTCAGCGCGTGGCCATCGGGCGGGCCATCGTGCGCGACCCCAAGGTCTATCTGTTCGACGAACCGCTGTCGAACCTGGACGCCGCCCTGCGCGTCGCTACCCGGATCGAGATCGCGCAGCTGAAGGCCTCGATGCCCGACCGCACGATGATCTATGTCACCCACGACCAGACCGAGGCGATGACCCTGGCCGACCGCATCGTGGTGCTGGCCGGCGGCGGCATCGCCCAGGTCGGCGCGCCGCTGGAGCTGTACGAGCGTCCGATGACCGAATTCGTGGCCCAGTTCATCGGCAGCCCGGCGATGAACCTGCTGCCCGGGCGGGTCAAGACCGTGGGCGCCATGACCACCGTCGCGCTGGACGTGGGCCTGGAGGCGCAGGTCGCCATCCCGACCCGTGCCGGCGACGAAGGCATGGTCGTCAACCTGGGCGTCCGCCCCGAGGACATGCGCGAGACCGACGGCACCCCGGTCTTCGAGGGAACCGTCGATCTGACCGAGGCCCTGGGGGAGGTCACGCTGCTGTACTTCGGCACCGGGGCCGAGACCGCGCCGATCACCGCCAAGCTGCCGGGCATCCACCCGGACCTGAAGGGCAAGCGGGTCCGGCTGACCGCCGATCCCCATGCGCTGCACCTGTTCCACAAGGGACAGTCGCTGCTGTACCGGGACGGCGCCGACCGTCTGCCGCCCTATCAGCCGCGCATGGCCGCGCCCTCGGGCAGCATGGGCGGCACGCCCGCGCAGTCGGATCGCGGTGCGGACCGGGCAATGGACGGGATGGTCATCCCCGAGGGCCCGGTACGCTGAGCCCCGGGGGGCGCGACCAAAGTCGCAGATCGCGCCCCGCAAACCGTGCTATACTTTCCCCATCCTGAGGGGGAGACCATGACCGAACGCAACCACGCGGAGCTTGTGGCCGCGCAGTCGCAGTCACGCAGCGCCACCTCGGCGCTGGCCGCATCCTGGCGGCGGTCCATGCTGAAGCACGGGCTGGACCCCGCCGACCGCCGCCGCCCGGATCGCCTGTCCGACAGCGAACTGGCCGACCGCCATCAGGCGATGCAGGCCTTCCTGAACGTCGCCGGACCGCAGCTGGACCAGCTGTACAACCTGGTCGGCCTGTCGGGCTGCAACGTGCTGCTGACCGATGCGCATGGCATCGTGCTGGACCAGCGGGTGTCGGATGCCGACGCCCAGCAGTTCCGCGACTGGGGCCTGTGGCAGGGCGCCGACTGGTCCGAGGCCGCGCAGGGCACCAACGGCATCGGCACCTGCCTGGCCGAGGGTCGGCAGGTGACCATCCACCGTGACGAACATTTCCGCACCCTGAACACCGCGATGTCCTGCATGGACGCGCCGATCTGGGGACCGGACGGGCGGCTGCTGGCGGCGCTGGACGTCAGTTCGGCGCGGGCGGACCAGACCGAACGCTACAACCGGCTGATCTCGGCGCAGGTGGCGCAGACCGCGCGGGCGATCGAATCGCTGTTCTTCCGGATGTCGTTTCCCGACGCGCGCATCGTCGTGGCCTCGGACGATCAGGGCGAACAGGCGGTGCTGCTGGCGGTGGACAAGGATGACCTGGCCATCGGCGCCACCCGCGCCGCCCGCCGCGCCCTGGGGCTGGAACGCGAGGGTGC
>ERZ1032758.170-NODE-170-length-13366-cov-8.282473_pt1 | contig 13366 bp, 9 predicted proteins | sample MGYA00516958_ERZ1032758 | MGnify/ENA primary metagenome ERZ1032758 (study PRJEB33719, sample SAMN04262538) | wastewater metagenome | biome: sewage system; feature: street-access sewage; material: sewage | place: Peru: Lima | collected 2012-08-07 ...
GACACTCAAAGGGTGGAAATCTGGCAGTGTTTGCCGCCATGCATGTGGATAAAGAGGTGCAGGATGTCATTATTAAGGTGTTTAATTTTGACGGGCCGGGCTTCAATCACAAGATGATATATACGGCAGGCTACAAAAGAATTTTTGACAGAATAGAGACATTTCTGCCACAGTCGTCTATTGTTGGCTTATTGCTTGAGCATGTGGACGATTATGAGGTGGTAAGAAGCCGTAATTCGGGGCCGCTGCAGCATGATGCTTTTTCCTGGGAGATAATGGGCGGAAGTATCATAAAGGCGGATGGGCTGGACAAAAACAGTGTGCGCCTTGACAAGACACTCAGAAACTGGATAGGCAGCATGGATGAGGCGCAGCGAAAGCAGTTTGTAAATGTGCTTTTTTCAATAGCATCGGACTCCAATTTTGAGAACCTTGACCAGATGTCATTTAAGCAGCTCATTGAGATGATAAAGGCTGCCGATGATCTGTCAAAGGCTGACTGGAGCATGCTTAAGGATACAGTAAGACTCCTGATTTCTGCCGGTGTCGGCGTGGTCAGGGATGAAAAGGAGAAATAAATGTTAAATCAGTTTTCAAGAACACAGCTTTTGCTTGGAAAAGAGGCGATGGATAGGCTAAAGGGCGCAAGAGTCGCAGTATTTGGAATAGGAGGAGTGGGCGGATATGTCTGCGAGGCACTAGTCAGAAGCGGCGTGGGAGCGATTGACCTTATCGATGATGACAAGGTGTGTCTTACAAACCTAAACAGGCAGATAATCGCAACCCGAAAGACCATAGGAAAATACAAGACAGATGTGATGGAGGAGAGGATTCATGATATTAATCCTGATGTCAGTGTCGTGACGCACAGGTGCTTCTTTTTGCCGGAAAATGCTGATGAATTTCCGTTTGAAGAGTATGATTATATAGTTGACGCGGTTGATACGGTCACAGCAAAGATTGCGCTTGTCATGAAGGCACAGGAGAAAAATGTCCCTATCATAAGCAGTATGGGAGCGGGAAATAAGCTGGATGCAAGTGCATTTAAGGTGGCTGATATATATAAGACCAGCATGTGTCCTCTTGCAAAGGTCATGCGCCGTGAGCTTAAAAAACGTGGCGTGAAAAAGCTCAAGGTGGTATACTCTGAGGAGAAGCCTACAAGACCGATAGAGGATATGTCTATAAGCTGCAGAAGCAACTGCATCTGCCCGCCGGGTGCCGAACACAAGTGCACGCAGCGCAGGGATATTCCAGGAAGCCTTGCATTTGTACCATCAGTGGCAGGACTTATCATCGCGGGCGAGGTGGTACAGGACATAGCCTTTGACAGGGTATGATGAAGAATACAATTACGAAAAGAGAGGAATAAAAATGCCAGTATTTGATTTTAGCGATACACCGGTAGCAAACGAGCATCCGGAGTGTACATATGAGACATTTCATTCGACAGAGACCAAGGCATCGGCCGATAAACCGATTGTTGTGATAGACAATAAGCAAAAGGAATGGGCGCATCATGCGCTCGGTATGTTTACAAATCCGATAAAGCGTACATCCTTTGAATTTGAGGATGGTGATGGGGTGACCAGTGCAGATATCCTGCGCATTGATTCCCGCTTCGTTAGCCTTTTTAAGTGGCTTGGCGAAAATCACATAAAGGTACAGCTTTCAGGAGCCAATACACCTGACGGATACGCAGTATACAGGGTGAGGGAGGTGTCTCTCGGCAGAGGCACAAAGCTGTCTGCAGAGGACGGATTCCTGCAGTATATGATGGAAAGGCTCTTTGCCAGCACCATGCCTGAGGATGAACCTGACCTCGATGATTACGAGGAAGAGGGCGACAGCATGAAGCTCACCAGTATACAGAGCATCACAGATTTCATGACCTGTGCAGGCCGTACACTGCCTGACAATATACTGCTGTGGGCCAGAAGAAATCTGGCAGTTGCGCGTTCAAGCGAGGTATCACCTGAGGAGAGACGCCATGCGCAGAGAGCACTTTCCATCATGATGAATATCCAGTGGAAGGGAAATTACTTTGAGGCAATTGACCCTGTGGAGGCAAGGCGCATACTCGATGAGGAGCTCTATGGCATGGAGAGCGTGAAGCAGAGAATCATTGAGACCATTATCCAGATAAACAGGACTCATACACTTCCTGCCTACGGACTGCTGCTCTGTGGACCGGCAGGAACCGGAAAGTCACAGATTGCATATGCTGTTGCACGTATACTCAAGCTTCCATGGACCACACTCGATATGAGCTCCATAAATGATGCAGAGCAGCTCACAGGAAGCTCAAGAATCTATTCAAACGCAAAGCCGGGAATCATTATGGAGGCATTTTCACAGGCGGGAGAGTCAAATCTTGTATTTATCATCAATGAGCTCGACAAGGCCTCAAGCAAAAACGGCAACGGAAATCCGGCAGATGTGCTTTTGACACTGCTTGACAATCTGGGCTTTACAGACAACTATATGGAGTGTATGGTGCCGACCGTCGGAGTATATCCGATCGCAACAGCCAATGATAAATCCCAGATTTCTGCACCGCTTATGTCACGTTTTGCGGTGATTGATATTCCGGACTATACCGATGAAGAGAAGAAGGTCATCTTCCAGAGATTTGCCCTGCGCAAGGTATTTGAGCGAATGGGAATGAAGGAGGAGGAGTGCGTTCTCACAGAGGACGGACTTGATGCAGTGATTAAGCTTCACGAGAACACATCGGGCATAAGAGATCTCGAGCAGGCTGCAGAGCATCTGGCAGCAAATGCACTTTATCAGATAGAGGTTGATAAGGTAAAGCAGGTGGTATTTGACGCTGAGGCTGTTTTTGAGCTTTTAGGCTAGCAGGATATATTACGGATACAGGAATTGTTACGAAAATAAAAGGAGATTGTCAGGATGAGAGAATTTGGAAAATCCAGAAAATTAGATAATGTGCTTTATGATGTAAGAGGACCGGTGGTGGATGAGGCGGCCCGCATGGAGGAAAACGGCACAAATGTGTTGAAGCTCAATATAGGAAATCCTGCGCCGTTTGGCTTCAGGACACCTGATGAGGTGATATATGATATGTCTCGCCAGCTCACGGACTGTGAGGGGTATTCCAACTCCAAGGGACTTTTTTCTGCAAGAAAAGCAATCATGCAATATGCACAGCTCAAAAAGCTTCCTAATGTGACGGTTGAGGATATCTACACCGGAAACGGAGTCAGCGAGCTTATAAACTTAAGCATGTCAGCGCTTCTTGACAATGGTGATGAGGTGCTGGTGCCGGCACCGGACTATCCGCTTTGGACAGCCTGCGTTACACTTGCGGGAGGCACGGCAGTGCACTATATCTGTGATGAGCAGTCAGAGTGGTATCCGGACATAGAGGATATCAAAAAGAAGATTACAGACAAGACAAAGGCAATCGTAATAATAAACCCTAATAACCCTACGGGAGCGCTCTATCCAAGGGAGGTGCTGCAGCAGATAGTTGATGTGGCAAGAGAGCACGAGCTCATGATTTTTTCGGATGAGATATATGACAGGCTTGTGATGGATGACTATGAGCATGTGTCTATTGCGTCGCTTGCACCGGACCTCTTCTGTGTGACCTTCAGCGGTCTTTCTAAGTCACATATGATAGCAGGCTATCGTATCGGATGGATGGTTTTAAGCGGCAACAAGGCGCTCGGAAAGGACTATATCGAGGGCCTCAACATGCTCTCAAACATGCGTCTTTGCTCGAATGTTCCGGCGCAGTCGATAGTGCAGACGGCATTAGGCGGATATCAGAGTGTAGGCGAGTATATTGTGCCGGGCGGACGAATCTATGAGCAGAGAGAGTACGTCTACAAGGCATTAAACGATATACCGGGAATTTCGGCAGTAAAGCCAAAGGCAGCATTTTACATATTCCCAAAGATTGATACTGCAAGGTTCAACATCACAAACGATGAACAGTTTGCACTCGATCTGCTTCGTGAGAAGAAGATACTCATCATCCACGGCGGCGGCTTCAACTGGGATAAGCCGGATCACTTCAGAGTGGTATATCTGCCTCGAACAGAGATATTAAAGGATGCCACAGGCAAGCTTGCAGACTTTTTGTCTTCATATAAGCAGAAATAATTATTGTCATAGATAATAATAAAACATATGATATAAAACATATAATATATAAGCTCCGGCACAGAAAACTTTTTGTTCTGACCGGAGTTTTTATATTATGCTGTAATATTTTTTAAAAGTAACCTACCTGTAACTTTACATAATGTATTATACACTTGTATCGCGGGGCGGCTGCACTTTAAAGGACAGACCGTACAGCACTCAAAAATGTATAGAGAAGAAAAGGAGAATTAAATGGAACTGCTTAGAGTAGAACACTTATCAAAAATATACGGAGCCGGAGAAAATCAGGTCAAGGCTTTGGACGATGTGTCACTTTGCGTGGAAAAGGGAGAGTTTGTGGCAATTGTCGGGGCGAGCGGCTCCGGAAAATCCACACTGCTTCATCTGCTCGGAGGTGTTGACAGGCCAACAAGCGGAAAGGTGTATATAAACGGCACTGATATTTTTGCAATGAATGATGATGAGCTTGCTATATTCAGAAGAAGACAGGTAGGCATCATTTATCAGTTTTATAATCTGATACCTATATTAAATGTGGAGGAAAACATGGCAATTCCGATGGAGCTTGATGGAAGAAAGGTGGAAAAAGCACAGATGGATGACATGCTTTTGCGCCTTGGACTTACAGAGAGACGTACTCATCTGCCAAATGAGCTCTCAGGTGGACAGCAGCAGCGCACATCTATAGGAAGAGCCCTGATTACGAGACCATCTATAGTGCTCGCGGATGAGCCGACCGGAAACCTGGATACCAAGGCAAGCAACGAGATTATGCATCTCTTAAAGACCTCAAACCGTGAGCTTAACCAGACAATTATTATGATTACACACAATATGGAGCTTGCAAAGGCGGCTGACCGCACAATAATGATAGAGGATGGTAAAATCAGATGAATTTGATGAAGACACTCACATTAAAAAACTTAAAGCTCAACAGGAAAAGAACTATTGTCACGATAGTCGGAATAATTCTTGCAACAGCGCTTTTGTCGGCGCTTGTCACACTTGTGTCAAGCTTTCAGTACAGTATGATTGAATACCAGAAGCAAAAAGGCGGCGACTTTCATGTGAAATTTTCGAATGTGAAAATGTCTGAGCTTTCGGAGTTTAAAAACAACAGAAATATTGAAAGCACATTTGAGACAATGGGAATGGGCTTTGCAAAGCTAGACGGCTGCAAGAATGAGGATAAGCCGTATGCATATGTCATGGCAACAGATGAGGCCGGCTTTGAGAGAGGCTGCTTTCACCTGATAGAGGGCCGCATGGCAAAAAATGAGGATGAGATAGTCATTCCAAGGCACTTAAAGACAAACGGACGAATCGACATAAAGGTGGGAGATGAGATAACACTGGATGTCGGAAAGCGATATGATTCAAACACCGAAGGTGTCATATCGGAAAACAGCGCATATGAGAATGAGGCAGAGACACTTACCGATACTGTGACAAAGCACTACAAGGTGGTAGGCATCATGGAAAGACCGGGCTATGGAATGGAGGACTATAGTGCCGCCGGATATACATTTGTCACATACTCTGATGAACTGGCAGCAATTGATAACGGCACAAAGAGTGAGGCAAGCGAAGCTGACACTACACTCACAGTGTACAGCAGATACACTCAAAAGGCTTTAAGAAACAAGGATGCTGTGACTGCTGATATAATTGGTGTGGATGAAAAGCTGTTTGAGAAAGCAAATGATTCATCTGTTGAAATGTCTGCTGAGGAGAGTGACAGGTTTCTTAAAGAGATGGAAAATGCAAAATATGATATATATATAAATGGCTTCCTTATAAGCTATGAGTGTGTTTTCCCGATTGACGGTACATTTAAAGCACTGTTTACAGTGGCCGCTGTTGTGGCTTTGATAATCATACTGACATCAGTGTACTGTATCAAAAACAGCTTCAACATATCAATCACTGAAAAAATCAGGCAGTATGGCATGCTTGCAAGCGTGGGTGCTACGAGGCGCCAGATAAAAAGCAGCGTTAAGACAGAGGCGGCAATGCTTGGAGTGGTAGGTATTCCTGTGGGTACCATGAGTGGTATTTTAGCATCGCTTGTACTTGTCAAGGTGGTGAATGCGCTGTCAGCAGGCTGGCTTAACTTTGCTTTGAGCTTTCACACATCACTGCCTGCACTTATTCTTGCTGTGATAATGAGTATAGCAACCATTTATTTCTCAGCAACAGGCAGTGCAAGAAGGGCGGCAAAGGTCACACCGCTTGAAGCAATAAGAAACACAAAGGAGATTAAAATAAAGTCAGCAAAGCTTAAGACACCGGCGATTATAGGCAGAATCTGGGGTATCGGAGGCGTTATCTCATATAAGAATATAAAGAGGAACAATAAAAAGTACAGAACCACAGTGACATCCATTGTCATCTGCTCAGTAACCTTTATTGTGATATCATACTTTATGTCTATGGCATTTAGCGTTGTTGGGATGTCATATGCATCAGCAGATTACAATATCGGAATAAATATGTCATGTAAAAAAGACATTGATATTGAAAAGTTCTCTAACCTTTTGAGTGGCATTGAAGGAGCTGAGGATTATCTGGTTGGAGCAGGCTATGATTTCGATGTAGATAAGCCTGAGTACACAAAGGAATATGGAGAGTATTGCGGGCAGCTTTATGATGACAGTGAGGATGTCTCACAAGAGTTTTTAATCACGGTTTTGGATGACAAATCGTATGATAAGTATGCGTCTGACGCAGGCATAAAAAATGCAGCTGCAGGAGCAATTCTTGTGAATAAAGGCACATTTGATGTGTATAATGAGAATAGCTCAAAATACGTCAAAAAAGAGATGGAGCTGTACAAATATAAAGCAGGAGATACAATCGAGTGTGGCTACAATGTGTATGATGATGCTCCTTCTGATGACAATGCCGTGGAAGGCGATACAGAAAGCAGCACAGAGGATAACAGCGGATATGTTGACGAGGAAACAATAAATAACGGAGTCAGAAAGACTGTGGATGTAACTATTGCAGGTGTCACAGACAAGGTACCAACAGGTTATAAGGGCTACGGCAATACCACGCTTTTGTTTATGAACCAAAAAGGCTTTGAAAGCCTATGGGCTGACGGCAAGAGCGGTAATGAGCTCAAACCGGGACATGCGTCATATTCGGCATATGTGGTTGCAGAAAATGCAGATGAATATCAGGATACATTCGAAAAGGAGACGGAAGGAAATACTGAGTATTCGCAGATTAGTTTTTATGTCAGCAATCTGGATAAGGAGATGCGCGATGAAAAGTCTCTCTTTACACTGCTTGGAGTATTTGCATACGGACTTATTGTGGTCATTGCCTTAATAGGAATCACAAATATCATCAATACCTTAAGCACCGGAATGGAGCTTAGAAGCCGCGAGTTTGCCACATTAAGAAGCATTGGAATGACAGATAAGCAGTTTGCTGGAATGGTCAGGCTCGAGAGTGTGTTTATATCTGTAAAGGCACTTGTAATAGGTGTACCGCTTGGTATTTTAATAAGCTATCTCTTATGTGTTATGATGAACAGGATGGATGACGCAATCATTTATGAGCCGCCGTATAAAGCAATTATATTGTGTATAGTGGTTGTAATAATGCTGATTTATGCTATCATGAAACTATCAATGACGAAGCTTAGACACAATAACATTATTGAGACGATCAAAAATGAAAATCTGTAGGAAATGCGGGAGCTGATATGAAAAAAATACTTCTCATAGAGGACAATAAAGGAATAACAGAGGGACTGTGTGATACCTTTACAGAACCTGAATATGAGCTTTTGACAGCAGGCAATTTAAAGGAGGCTGGGGCGCTTTTGAGTGAGCACCCCGGCCTTGTGCTGCTTGATGTGTCGCTTCCGGATGGGAACGGCTTTGATTTTTACAGCGAAAGGCTGGAAAAAGAAAAAACACCGGTGATTTTTCTTACCGCAAGGGATGAGGAAAATGATATAGTAAAGGGACTTGAGCTTGGAGCGGAGGATTACATCACAAAGCCTTTTTCAGTAAGAGAGCTTGTGGCGAGAGTAAACCGCGTATTTTTACGAAGGAAAAGTGATGACAGTTCATCTGTCATACACGCAGGAAGCATAAGCTATGATTTGGACAAAAAGGAAGCAAGAAGGGCTGGACAGGTGATTGCTCTTTCAAGTCTTGAAAACCGCATACTTGATCTGCTTTTTACCAATCACGACAAGGCTGTGTCCAGAAATGCCGTGCTTGACTGCATCTGGGAGGCGACAGGCAACGATGTGTATGACCATACAGTGACTGTCTATATGAAGCGCATCAGGGCAAAGCTTGGTGAGGATGTGATAAAGACTGTGAAGGGAATCGGGTATCGTGTTGATTCAGATGAAGCTCTTTAAACAGTATCGGCCGACAGAGACAGTTCCCGGGGGAAAGCATGAGAAAGAAGAAATATAATTTAGAGAACAGAAAACATTTTGTGTATTTTGCAATAATATATACATGTATATGTGTGACGGTTATGGCTTTTACCGTCTTTTTTCAGTACAGGGCGTATACAAAAAACTATAACATCACAGTGGCTAAGCTATGTGCACTCGTTCATGAAAAATATCCCGATGTATCAGATGGCAGTATAGCCGCGATTCTAAATGACAGCAGCTTCGATAGTGATTATACAAATTTAAAAAGCGCAGAGACGCTCTTTAAAAAATACGGCATTGATATGGAAAAGGATTCTGCGGTTTTGTCAAATGAAAAAGCGCTTAAAGGAGCGCTTTGGCTAGACATATTTCTTGTTGTGCTTTTTGCAGGGGGCTTTTGCCTTTACATTGTGCTTATAAGATTTAGCTTTAAAAGACAGGTCAGACAGGCTGCGGATTATCTGCGCCGCATAAATCAGGGAGACTACAGACTTGTTATGGCAGATAGCACAGAGGGAGAGATTTCTATACTAAAGGGAGAGCTTTACAAGACAGCAATCTATTTGAGGGAGTCTGCGGAAAATGCAAAGGCAGACAAGCTTTTGCTAAAGGATGCGCTTTCTGACATATCGCATCAGCTTAAGACACCGCTCACATCACTTTCGATAAATCTGGAAAATCTGGAAGGAAATCCTGATATGGCATCTGAAAACAGAAACAGGATAATGCGCAGGGCAAAGCGTGATGTGGATAATATATCGCATATGGTGCAGGCTATCTTAAAGCTTTCAAGGCTTGAAGCGGATGTTGTGGAGTTTGATGAGAAGGATACGCTGCTGTCTGAAATTGTGTCTGAGGCAGCTGACAATGTTATGGCACTTTGCGATTTGAGAGACATAAGGCTGTCCATAGATGAAGGCTCTGATAAGGATGCCTGTATACATGCTGATGCATACTGGCAGTGTGAGGCCATTACAAACATAGTAAAAAATGCAGTGGAGCACGCAGAGAGTGAGGTAAAGATAGGCTTTTACAGGTATGAGATGTATGCAGAGATAACAGTGCAAAACGATGGAGAGACCATAAGTGATGAGGACAAAAAGCATATTTTTACGCGTTTTTACAGCGGCAGCGGACAGCCGGCAGACAGCATCGGCATAGGACTTTCGCTCGCGGAAGCAATTGTGCGTCATGACAATGGATATATCCTTGTGGAGGATTGTACAAAAGATGTATTAAATGAAAAAAATGAATGCAGTGGCACACGCTTTGTGGTAAGATATTTGTGATAAGTTGAGAAAAATTATCAATAAATACACTAGGAAGCGATAAAATGACACTAAAAGAACTTGGCATAGGACAGAGTGCCAGAATACTTACAGTAGGCGGTGAGGGCGCACTGCGCCAGCATTTCCTGGATATGGGAGTAATCCCAAAGGCCGAAGTGACAGTTATCAAATTTGCACCGATGGGAGACCCGATGGAGCTTCAGGTGCACGGCTATGAGCTCACATTGAGGCTTGATGATGCGGCACAGATTGAGGTAGAATTAATTGACAGCCGTTCAAGAAAGCATGAGGGCCCTAAAAAGATAAGCAACACAGCCCATCCCGGACTTGGTGAGGAGGGTAAATACCATGTGAAAGGCAGCGGCAATCCCCTTCCGGATGGTGAGAAGCTCACATATGCACTTGTGGGAAACCAAAACTGCGGCAAGACAACACTTTTCAACCAGCTTACAGGCTCAAACCAGCATGTGGGCAATTTCCCGGGAGTGACGGTGGACAGAAAGGATGGCTCTATTAAAGAACATCCGGATACATCAATCACAGATTTACCGGGCATTTACTCAATGAGCCCATATACGAATGAGGAGATTGTGTCGAGAAACTTTGTGCTCGATAACAAGCCAAAGGCCATAATAAATATCGTAGATGCGACAAATATCGAGAGAAACCTGTATCTGACCATGCAGCTTCTTGAGATGGATATACCGATGGTTATCGCACTCAATATGATGGATGAGGTGACGGCAAACTCAGGCTCAATCGATGTAAATAAAATCGAGGGACTGTTAGGAGTGCCTGTTGTACCGATTTCAGCCGCGAAGAATCAGGGTGTTGATGAGCTGGTGCGCCATGCGATACACATTGCAAAGTATCAGGAGCGCCCGGGCAGACAGGATTTCTGTGATGAGAATGATTTTGGCGGTGCCGTGCACAGATGTATACACGCGGTCAGCCACCTGATTGAGGATCATGCAAAGCTCGCCGGAGTTCCGATTCGCTTTGCTGCTACCAAAATTATCGAGGGAGATGCACTTATATTAGAGCAGCTTCATCTTGATGAGAATGAGAAAGAGGCAATAGAGCATCTGATTGTCCAGATGGAGAAGGAGCGAGGCCTTGACAGAAGCGCTGCAATTGCGGATATGCGCTTTACATTTATTGAGAAAATATGCGAGAGCACCGTGGTAAAACCGAAGGAGAGCAGGGAGCGTATCAGAAGTGAGCGCATCGACCGTGTTCTTACAGGCAAATACACGGCAATACCGTGCTTTATAGTGATAATGCTTGCTGTATTTTATCTGACCTTCAACGTAATCGGAGCAGGCCTTCAGTGGCTTTTGGAGCAGGGCATAGGAGCACTGACCGCGCTTACGGATAAGGCACTCACAGCGGCAGGTGTGAATGAGGTGCTGCACGGACTGGTAATAGACGGCATCTTTCAGGGTGTCGGAAGCGTATTAAGCTTTTTGCCGATTATCGTGACACTGTTCTTTTTCTTATCCCTCATGGAGGACAGCGGATACATAGCGAGGGTTGCATTCTTCATGGACAAGCTCCTTCGTAAGATAGGACTTTCCGGACGAAGCATAGTACCAATGCTCATAGGCTTCGGCTGTACGGTGCCAGCTGTCATGGCGACACGTACACTGCCAAGTGAGAGAGACCGTAGAATGACTATACTCCTCACACCGTTTATGAGCTGTTCGGCAAAATTGCCAATTTATGCATTCTTTGTTAGTGCATTTTTCCCGAAGCATGGCGGACTTGTCATGGGAGGACTGTACTTCCTTGGAATAATTGTCGGAATACTTTTCGCATTTATCTACAGAAAGACTTTGTTCAGGGGTGACGCAGTGCCGTTTGTCATGGAACTGCCAAACTACAGGATGCCGGGCGCCAAGAATGTGTGCCAGCTCCTCTGGGAGAAGGCAAAGGACTTTTTGCAGAAGGCATTTACAGTAATACTTATTGCCACAATGCTGATATGGTTCTTACAGAGCTTTGACATACACTTTAACATGGTAACAGACTCAAAGGACAGCATGCTTGCCGCTATTTCAAGTATTATCGTGCCTGTCTTTAAGCCTCTGGGACTCGGAGACTGGCGTATATGCACGTCACTTATCAGCGGACTCATGGCAAAGGAGAGCGTGGTATCAACACTTGAGATACTGTTTGGCGGAACGGTTACGACAGCACTCACAACACTTTCAGCTGCATCTCTTCTGGTGTTCTCGCTGCTCTACAGCCCTTGCGTGGCAGCAATAGCATCCATAAAGAGAGAGCTGGGTGCAAAGTGGGCAGTCAGCGTGGTGCTTTTGCAGTGTGCGATTGCATGGGTGGCAGCATTTATTGTCAGGGTAATTGGACTGCTTGTGATGTAATTAAAAACAGACTATTGTTTAAAAAATATAAAAGGAGATATGTGATGGAGATTAAACTGGAAAATGAATCACTTGAGCTCACGATAAACAGCTTCGGAGCAGAGCTTAAAAGCATCACCGGTAAGGAAACAGGTACACAGTATCTGTGGGATGCCGATGAGAAATACTGGAAGAGAAGCGCACCGGTGCTTTTCCCGTTTGTCGGCAGCTTAAAGGACAAGAAGTTTACCGTTGATGGGACAGATTATCCGATGGGACAGCACGGCTTTGCAAGGGATATGGAGTTTGAGCTTGTGTCACAGACAAAGGATGAGGCATGGTTTTCACTTAAATCAAATGATGAAACTCTTGCAAAATATCCGTTTGAGTTTGTGCTCGAAATCGGCTATAAGCTCTCAGGCAGTGAGATAAAAGTGACCTGGAGGGTGACAAATCCTGCGAAAAAGGATTTACTTTTCTCAATAGGTGGTCATCCGGCATTTATGTGTCCGGTCGCAGAGCAGGGAAAGCAGTCAGACTATTATCTGAAGCTTGACACAGACAAAGCAATCACCTACGGACTTATCTGTGACGGAGGCCTTTTAGACAAGGATGACAATCTGCTTAAGGTGGATGCGGATGGATACTGTCAGATAGATGAGCATATGTTTGATAAGGATGCGCTCATAATAGAAAACAGACAGGCTTCAAAGGTGAGCCTGTGTACACCGGATAAGAAGCCATACCTTACGGTGTCATTTGATGCGCCTTTATTTGGTCTGTGGTCACCGGCAGGAATGGGAGCACCGTTTATCTGTATTGAGCCGTGGTACGGCCGATGTGACAGAGCAGGCTTTGCCGGAGAATTAAAGGACAGGGAGTATGGTAATTCGCTGGCACAGGGTGAGAAATTTGAGAAGTCATATACGATTGCAATTGAGCTGTAGATTTTCTTGTTCTAGGGTGGCTTAAATACTTATTAAAATAATAATATAAGACATAATTAGAATCATGGGGCTGCGGTATATTGCAGTCCCATGATTTTTAGATAGTAAGGTTTTTTGCTTTTTTCAAGCCTGCCTGAAGCAGCCATTTCTGATCAATTTTCTTGAGTTCTTCACCGAATCTGACATGCAGCCGAACTGAGCCTTCGAGCTGCTCGATATGTT
>ERZ1032758.173-NODE-173-length-13287-cov-7.426239_pt1 | contig 13287 bp, 10 predicted proteins | sample MGYA00516958_ERZ1032758 | MGnify/ENA primary metagenome ERZ1032758 (study PRJEB33719, sample SAMN04262538) | wastewater metagenome | biome: sewage system; feature: street-access sewage; material: sewage | place: Peru: Lima | collected 2012-08-07 ...
ATCGGTCTCGGCATTCCTGCTGAACCGCTCTTCCGATCTCATAACTTATTGAGTTAGCTAAAGATGCTCTGGCTAGTGGTAACGTGCAAGACATCAATCGTGATATGTACGCCGCTGTATTCGGCGACAAAGCTTCCGCTGCATTGGCTATTGCCACTGCTGTGGTTAAAGACACTGCTGCTGTAATCAATTCCGCTAAGGAGTACGTGTACAGTAAAGTAGGCGGTGAAGCTGAATGGCAAACTCTGGCTGGAACCTTTAAGGCAACATCAAGTGCCGAGGAAGTACAAGCTGTTCAGACCCTATTAAACAGCAAGCACTTCGATACTGCTATCCGAATCATGCAGACACAAGTTGCTGGTTCAGGTGCAGTTATTAAGACAGGTAACATGTTGTAAGGTCAACAGACAGCCCAACAGGGTTTGTCAAGCGCCGAGTTCGGCACGAAGCTTCACGAGCTTCAACAAAAGTACCGTGGTCGCTCTCTGGAAACAGGGGCTGCTGCGGAAGAATACCAAGCGTTGCTTTCTCAGCGACAACTGGGCATCAAACTTAACAAGTAATTAGGAGATAACCTATGGCTAGTACTGCACACGCAGGTAATAGTACGCGCATCCATTGGGGCGGCGCAGCAAGTGACACCGACATCCATTTGGAAGTGTACAAGAACCAAGTTGATACTGCATTCCAGTACAACGCATTGTTCACCCATCTGAGTACTCAACGTACTACTGTCCCGAATAGCAATAACTACCGTATTGACCGTATGGGTACTTCTACCGTGAAGTCTCGTACTTCTGGTGTGGCGTTGGAAGACCAACGTGTTGCTAACGATAAACTGAACATCATCGTAGAAGTTGTTCTGTATATCCGTAACCCGATTGACTATCAAGATGACTGGACTGCTCCAGACCGCCTGACCGAAATGGGTCAGAACAACGGCTCTGAGTTCGCCAGCGTCTTCGATGAGGCTCACATCATTCAATTGCAAAAGGCTCGTAGCTGGATTGCTCCTGCTCACCTGAAGCCTGCGTTCAATGATGGTATTGAAGTTGCTGCGAAGCTGGCTGCAACTGCCACTACCCAAGCTGCATTGGAAGCTAACGCAATTGCTCTGGAACAAGCTCACAAGAAAGCTGTGGAAACCTTGATTACCCGTAAAGTACCGTTGAGCGGTATGGTAACTCTGGTAACTCCCGCTGTGTTCTCTGAGCTCACTCATCACCCGAAACTGCTGAACGCAGACTTCACCAGCAACGGCGGTGATTTCGGTGACCGCCGTGTAACTCGCATCAACGGTATCAACATCGTAGAGTGCGTAGAATTCCCGACTACGGTTGGTACTTCTCTGGCCGGTGGTCATCACCCGTTGAGTACTGCTGCGAACTCTTATGTTTTCGATGCAACAGCAAACGACCTGAAAGGTGAGATGATTGTGTTTGACAAAACCAAAACTTTGGTGACTGTCGAAGCTAAACCGTTCACCAGCACTTTCTGGGATGACAAGTTGAACTTCAGCAACGTTCTGGACTGCTATGCTATGTACACCGTTGGTGTGCGCCGTCCTGATACCGCTGCTGTGGTAACTGTTACACGCGCATAAGGAGGGTATATGGCACTCGTGTACACTATTCAGAGTGCCGCTTTGGATGCAGGGGCTAGCGCCTCTGCTCCTTTAGCCAAAGCTAAGGTTATTCAACCTGCTAAGGCAGCGAGCACATCTAAGGCTAAGACTGAAGTTCAAGCAACTGCGGACACTAAAGACACCGAGGACAAATAATGCCTAAGATAGCTGAGTTCTCATGGGAAGAGTTGGAGTACAGCACAGGCGGCTCAGGTGGTACAGGCGGTACAGGCGGTACTGGAACCCCAGGGCTCGCAGCTACTATTGAGGTAGGTACTGTTGTATCTGGTGGCACAGCAAGCGTTACGAATGTAGGTACATCAAATGCCGCTGTATTGAATTTTGTTCTACCCAAGGGTGCTGATGCGGACACATCAGTAATCCAGAGTTTGCAGTCAAATGTACAAGGCGTTCAAAATGCACTTAAGAAGGTAGATACGTACTCTGAATATGAAGAACGTTATGTAGCGTTCAGTGCTTCAGAACTGCCTGGGAACAATGCATTTAAACAGATTACCTTTGGGCGCACGTTTAGTACCATCCCGTTTGTTCAAATCACATTGGATATACAAGACACAACAGTACGGGTTCCGTATTATGGTAATGTGACCAAAACTGGCTTTCAAATTGGTAGTAACTACGGAGCTGCGGTTAAAGGTGTTTGGTACAAAGCATATGTTAAATAACTTGCACTACTAGGTTATTCCTGTAGTGCTTTTTTGAGGGCACTACATGAAGAAGCTTAATGCCGTGAATACAATTCTCCCGTACTTAGGGGAACATGTTGTAACTTCACTTGATTCCCGAAGCCCTACTGTGGCTTTGATTCTTGCTGGCTTAGAACAGCATAGCACCAGTATGTTCGCTGAGGGCTATTGGTTTAACACACAAGAGACGACTGTACAGCCGAACTCAGCTGGTATTATCTATACACCTGAGAACATGTTGGCTTTCTATAGTCTCGGTCGAAGTGTAGAGCCTAGAGGCGACCGTCTCTGGGACATTGATAATAGTACTTGGTATTTCACCGAAGATGTTCGCTGTCGTATTATCGACAAGCTCGACTTCGAGAGTATTCCTGAGTACGCAGCCCTTGCTGTTACGTACAGCGTGGGTATTGAGTTATACACCGCAGACTTCGGTGTAGATAATACGCTTCAGGTTCTGCAAACCCATCTAGCTAGTAACCTCACAATGCTGCGTCAGGAGAACCTACGTAAGCGTCACTACAGCGTACTGCGCCCTGCACATAAACGCTTCCAACATCATCTATGGAGATAACTTATGGCTGTATATGAATCAGGTTATCCCTCGCTTATTCAGGGAGCATCACAACAAGTCCCTGATAAGCGTCTTGATGGTCAGGTGTCCAATCAGCTTAATATGGTCTCGGATGCACTTACTGGTCTGCGTAGGCGTAAAGGCTTTGAGCTCCTGCGATTCTTAGAGAACTCCGATGATGCTCGGTTCTGGTGGTTCAGTATCTCAGGTGCATCATATATGATTGCTCATGACTACAGTACTGGTAGTATCCGCGTGTACTCTGATAAGGGTATCCTCGTAGGTTCCATTCAGAATAATTATCTCATTGGGGCATATCAGGACTTTCAGTACACTTCTGTTAGTGGCCTTGGTGCTGTGTTGAATACTCAAGTACTCCCTAAGATGCAAACTATTCAGGAGCGTAAGTACCTTGAGGGCTTCATTGATGTTGTGACTGGTGAGGTTGAGTACGATTGGGACATCACGGTTGTGCATGTAACCAAATCTAACATAGCGTACACCTCTGCTGTATCCGTGCATAATGGTGATGGTGTAACGTCTAACGCAGACCGTCCAACTAAAATACAAGCTGGCTCAAGCATCGCTAGTACTACGGGCGGTTCAGGCTCCGCAGGTGCATGGGTATCGCTGGTGTTTGGAACCATTGCAAACGCTGACGCCAGTAAGATTAAATCCGCATTGCGTTCCGCGGGGTATCACGTTGAGTATGTGGATTCAGCCTTTATGGTAACTGCGTATGGTATGGCGGCTGCTTTTGCGCACGCTTGGTATAACACCTCAGAGTTCGAGTACATGCGTACGAACTTTAACCTGTACATCTATGGCTCTAACATCTTCATTCAAGCAAAAGATTTAACCCTAGGCGGAACCCTTGAGATTAAAACATCTAGCCCCAGTAACTATATTAGAACTACAGGTGTGAGTACGAACTTGGGTTTAAACAGCAAGGATGACCTCCCGTCTGTACTGCCTGACGCTGCTGCTGGATTTATTATTGGTATTGGTAGTACCGAGGATACCATGATGTACTACCAGTACATTGCAGATACCCGTACATGGATTGAATCATCTAAGTACGGCCAGATAACTGCATTTACGAATATGCCGTTTGTGTTTGAGGTTATAGCTGATGCTGATGATTTAGTACAGTACATCAGTACCATTGGTGAGAACACTGTGCACACGGACTTCTCTTCCTTTGACGTACGTGAGCCTGACACAGAGCAAGTTATTCGAGATATTAAGGGTAATGAAGTTCAAACGAACTACCGTTGGTTAGGTCGAACTGTTGGTAATGAAACCAATAACGAAACCCCTGACTTTGTAGATACGCCCTTTACTGGTATTGGTGGCTATCAAGGTCGCTTGGTATTGATGAGTGGTGCGTACGTGCATATGTCTGCAAGTAACAAGTACAATGTGCTTATGCGGACAACTACAGATGACGTGCTGGACTCTGACCCTATTCATGTGTTGAGTATTAATGCCTCAGGGCAGGACTTCAAACATGCTGTGGAGTTCAACAAAGACTTAGTGCTTATCGCAGATAACCAACAAGCGGTAATTGGCGGTAGTACTATTGTGTTGACCCCGCAGAATACTGTGATATACAAATCCTCTGTTGCACCTATGAACACCTCACACCCTCCGATTATGGTTGGTCGTGATTTAATCTACACGGTGCAGAACACGATGGGGTACAGTCAGGTCGGTCAACTCCAAGTAAATAACCTTGTAGAGAACCAGTTCAATCCACAGATTATCTCAGCGCATTTACCGAAGTACCTTAAAGGTAATATCGAGTTCAGCGCTGGTACATCATTAAGTGGTACGATTGTGTTCGGTACAGGTACAGAAGAGCTCTTGGTTTGGCAGTACATCGCTGACCAGAATGAGGTACTACAAAGTGCATTCGGCTTATGGGAATTACCGTACCCTGTAGTGTACGCGTGGTTTATCTCCGATATTATGTTCAGCATCCTGAAGACCCCTAAAGGCTATGCGTTATGTTCCGTTAGTACAACACGCGGTGTAGATGATACGCCGTACTTAGACTTATGGGTTAAAGGTAGCACGGTACTTACTAAGGAGGGTACTTACAGTATTCCTAAGTACTTACAGGATGCAGAGTTCATGCTAAGTGTAAATCTCCCTGATACGGATATGCACTTGGATGAGGTTGGGTACAAAGTACAAGGCAAGAGCTTTACCTTAGTTCGGTCGTTTTCTGAGCTCAAAGATTTCTTCATTGGATTACCTTTTACATCAAGCTGGGAGCCTAGTGCTCCTATTATACGAGACCAAAAGGACATCGCTCTCACAGACAAAGCCACACTACTTCGTTATACCATTATGGTTAACAATACAGGTACCTTTAATGTGAAGATTAAGGATGATATTACGGATGTGTTGGATATTGACAGTACTGCTTTGACTTGGAGTAATACCGAGTTAGGGAAGTCACGAATCAATACGCGTAGCACAACTGTAATCCCATGTCGAACTCTTGCTCGTACAACCTCTTGTGTATTCAGTACCAGTAGCACATACGATATGAATGTGCTTCAGTTAGGATACACATTTAAACTATCTGAGAAACGGAGACGTTGGAATGTTTAACAGCGCAGTCTCTGGATTCAATACAGGTCGAAGTATCGGCGGTTCGTTGTATAAATCAGGTGCTGTATCATCCTCTAACGCTGGATTGTATGGCGGCGCAATAGGCGCTGCTATCGGTCTAGTAGCGGATGTGTACAGCCTGAACATGGCGAACAAGCAGGCTGAGAAAGAGTACCAGCTTGTTCAACAACGTAACAATATTGTATTCCGAGAAATGGCTAGTGCATTGGCCGATAATGCACGACAACTGACTGTGCTCCAGCAACAGACTGCGGGTGCTTTATATGATATTCAAGGCCAGAAGAAATCCGTCCAGAGTACCACGGCTGCTCAATTAGCGGCTGTGGGTATGGCGGGTGCTTCATACCAGCAAGTCCAACAGGAGTACAGTCAACAAGCAGAAGCTGCGAGTGCCCGTACTATGCAGAACTACCTGACTGAGGCTGCGGATAACCGTGACCAAGGTCGAGGAATTATAAACAACGCTATCAATCAGACACAGGGTGCAAGCACAACTGCTGTACAAATCCCTAGTCTCGATATTGGCGGTATGTTCACAGCGCTTAGTACTGGAGTTGAAGATTTTAAATCTCGTACGAAAGCAGCAACCCCTGCTACACAGAGTACGAACTCAGGCTTAGGTCTGGGTTCTATTGGTAGCACTCAATACGGTATAGCCGCTGTTGGGTCTAACGTAGGTACAGGCCTACGCTTTAGTACACGCTTAGGCGTATAAGGAAACTATGGATACTGTTATTAAACTACCTGAACTCCGCACAGGTTCTGTATCATTCAACCCCGCAGTACGCGGAGTTCACGATGGTGTAAACGTGGATTACTTCGGGGAAACTAACACGTTCTTTCAGAATAACCTCCCAACATTAGCTAATGCTATGAACAAGAAGCTTGAGGATAATCTGAAGTCCAGTATTATGCGTGGACGCTTAGATGCTCAGGCTGACCAGATTCAATCAGAGCTCCCTGCTGGGGAGCGATACGGTTATCGTATTGGTGTGGCGTATCAAAAAGGTTTGCAGTACCAACAGGTACGATTAGCGGAACATGCACAATCCTATAAGGATGCTAAGTTCGCTGGTGCGTCTGAGGAAGACCTCAAGCGTATTCATACACAGACCCTCCAAGACATCAATACGCAGTTAACCAATGATGATGCACTCACGGATGAGTACAAGGATATTCTCCGTGAATCTGCTTTGAACAATCTGGGTATTATGATGCAAGCTGAGGCTACATCTAATAAACAGTACAACGAAATGCAGTACGGTAACAACATCGCTAATACTGCGGTTGGTACACGTAATGCTTTAGTAGCAGCAGCAAGCGCTGGTAATACATCAGGTGCTCTGAATGCTATTCGTGATATGTTCAATCAGAACCTTGCTCTGGAGTACCAACAAGGTAACTACAAGACCGCACGTGCCGATGTATCCAAGCGCATGAGTACCTTACTCGGTACAATCGGTGCTGGCTTTGATGCACAAAACCCTGCGGATGTTCAAGCGTATCAGTTCTTAGCTAATCTCCCTGTGAATGAGCTTCAGGATATTATTTCGCCTGAAGATATGGCAGATGTGCAGATTGCAGTAAGTAAGATGCGTGACGATGTTCGTAATGAGAACGGCGTGAAGTCTCAGATTGCTTTGCAGGACATTGAGTTCCGTATCCGTAGCGGTACTGAGTTCACAGTTCCTGATGCACAGGCGATTGTTAACCAAGCTCTTGCTGAGGCAGAAGCAGGTACAATTAGTACCGCTAATGCTCGTCAGATTATTGACCGTGTTTCTTCATTGATGGATTTGAGTGCTGCACAACAGCAGAAGATTTCAAGTAACCCTCTTGCATTAGTAGGTGTTACGTACACTCAAGCCCTTGCCTCTGGTGAGGGTACTCAATGGATTAATGCACAAGAGCAGAATGCCTTACAGGCTTTCGGTGGTAATCGTGCCCAAGCTGGTACACAGATGTTGAACCTTGCGTATCAGAATACAAGTTCTGATTTGTGGGAGCGTGGCGGTAAGCTACTGGCTTCTGAGATTAGTATGGCGTTCTCGTACTCGTCTCCTGAATCCTTTGACCAAGCCAGTAACAACGTGACGGCTTCTGAGGCATTCAATTCATTCAAGAGTATGTACGCACTTAGTGCAAACAACCCTGCATTCCAAGAAGCACTTCTCGGTACATTAGGTACTAAGGATGCTGCCTTTATCAGTAATGTACTCCGCCAGAATCCAAACATCCAGTTGCGTGACCTTATCGGTCGTAAAAAGCAATGGGATGACACATCTGGCTCAGCACGTCAAGATAACATTGTACAGGTGTCTAAGAGTATGGATGCTAGTCAATTCAAGTCTCCTTTCCGTGCTGGTCATATGCTCGTAGGTTGGCGTAGTCCTGCTGAAGAAGCTGTCGGCTCTCGTGCTATGGCGTATGCCACGCATATCCTAAGCTCTGAAGCCCCTGCCCTCGCCTTAAATGGTGTGAACGTAGGGACTAAAGAAGATGCTATGACTGTGTTACGCTCTCGTGGTAATGTAGGTGCAACTGAGTACAGTACCTATAGTATTAGTACGAAACTGAGTGAACGCCTGCGTAGTATTGGCGGTAAGAAGTCTAATGCTGAGGTTGGTGCTGTGCTTACTCGCTTACAACGTAAGCACGGGGAGGGCGACCCAGAGCGTGTGTTCATTGATGGCTCACACAATGCTGGCGGTCTGCGTTTGGAGTTGTTAGAACGTGATGGCTCACATCGCCGTACTGTGTATGTACCTGAATCTGAGTTCAGTGAAGAGTACGCTAAGTACCTTACTGCTATTCGTACGCCGTCCTATGGCGGTACAACAAGTGCGTTCTCTGGTGCTGCTAACGTAATGAATACTCGTGATGCTAAACGCCGTCTGGCTGACTTGGATAAACGTGCTGCTGAGGCTAGGGCGTATGTTCAACGTGAATCTAAGCGTACTAAGCGCCAAGCTACCCCTGCACCTGTGTTGAATATTCAACGTGGTAAGGCTCCTGTAAGGAACTCACCATTAGCTCAGAGTGCACCAAGTGCTCAAAGTACCTCTAGTCCTAACTCTTCAGGGAAGTTATCTCGAAAAGATATTCTCCGTCAAGAGATTGATAATGAAAGTGCTGCATTGGATAAACTCCAAGCAGAGTTGAAACGCGGTGTATCCAATACCCGTGCTGCTGAAATTAAAGCTGAGGCTGATGACCGTAGAATTAGCATTCAGGCCATCTCTCGTGAACTCTCTCGTTAGGAGGAACTATGGCGGATTTAACCGTACCCGAAAGTGCACAAGGCGCTTTCAACCCTGTACAATCTGGACAGGAACGTCTCGGTGTAGCTATCCCTAGTGCACCGATGCCGAATGTACAGGCTAGTGCAAAGGCTAGTGCAAAGGTACAGAAAGCCGCCAGTACGTACAACCAAGATGCTCAAGCACTCATTACTGGCACTAAGTCTGGTACTGTAGGTGCGTACACTCCGTTGTTTGAATCAGACCCTGAGCGTATCCGTGCTACCCGTATGGAATCGCTTGGGGCTAGTATATTCCCTATGGCTCGTCAGGTTATTGACGCATGGGAGGAGCAATCCATTGGCTTTGAACGCCAACAAGGCTACAATGTACTAGATGATTTAGGCGAACGTGTTCAGAAAGAAATACCTGATATTAGTCCTGAGGAACGTTCATTCCTTATGGAGGCTCGTAGCTCCGAGCAAATGAATCACAGACTGCAACGAGTGTTCTCTGAACGCTTACGCCGTCAGGCTCAGGCGGATAACCCTGTAACTTCGTTTATAGGTGAAACAATTGATGTAACTGCGTTGATGGGTGCAGGCGGTGCTGCTGTGCCTAAGGCGTATCAAGTATCTCGTGCTGCTGCATTTAGTGTAGGCGTTGGTGCTGCTGGTATAACTAATGCTAGCACTCAAGGCTATGACATGCGCTCCGAGAACCAAAAGCTTTTAGACATGTTCTTTGTTGGGGCTGGTGCTGCGTTTGGTGTAGGTGCAAGAGCGTCTAAAATCAAAAGCCTGAAGTCAGGTGAAGAGATTACCTCTGGTACTATCACTAAGGGCAGCACTTCTTTTTCTGAGAACATTGACAACAGCATAAATTCTGTACCCGTGCAGGAAGCCCCCGTACAGCCCTCAGGAGGCGGTTTACGACCTGAGGCTACCGATGGTATTCAGTACAGTCAGAACACGCTTAAAAAGGCCACAGGAGCCCAGCGTGAGGATATTCTGGAATCCTTAGGTGCAACGCCTGAAGATATTCAGAAATCCCGTCTGCAATCCCCGAAAGAATTTCGTGAGACTGCAAGTTCGTACATGCGGATTCAAGCCCAACAGCAAGCCAGAACTCCTCGTGAGGATACTGCAATTCGTGTATCAGCGCAGGAGGTACAAGGTAGCTCTGGTGGTATCTCTGGTATGACCTCCCCGCGTACTGACCCTGCTGGTGGTGCTGTGAAGCACACAGATACGCTAGAGGTTCGTACAGACGATGGTGTAGAGCATGTGCCTGTACGTGAGTTCGAGAACACAAACACAGAGGGTGCATGGGCTCGTGCTAAGGCGTTATATAAAGACGTACGTGATTCTCTGAGTTCTCGTGATGAACTAAAAGCGTACAGCGATTTCGTTCCTGATACACAAACACGTGAGCTCATTGGTGAGCGTCTGTTAGCTGACCCTGTGCATGATAATTATGATACTGTTATCGCTCGTGCTGTGACGCATAAACGCCGTGGTGAAACCTCTCTGCATATTCTAGATGAAACCTTAGGTGATGTAGTGCGTGAGTACTACGGCGGTGGTAGTCGTCTATCCCAATTCAATCCATTGCAACGTGCTGCTCAGAACCGTGCAGAACGCGCTGCTCAACGTGACTTCAGTACTACGCTGATGCGTGTGCAAGCCTTAGAGGATAATGCGATTGCAGCAGGTAATAAGTTCAACCTCAATGCTGCATTGAAGCGTGTTGCTCCTAATGAGGGTATTGAACGAGCAGTACGAGAGTACGTTGACTCGAACTTCGCCCAAGAGCATATGCAAGCAATGAAGCGTACTGGTGTTCGTGGTGCTGATGAACTACAAGCTCGTGAAGTGTACAGCCCATTACGTTGGGATTACAACGCTGTGATTGCTGCTAATCGCCGTGGTATTCCATTGGATGAGATTGCTCGCTGGTTCGGCTCTGATTTAGCAAGACGTTTCCCTGATTTAATTAGTGGGAATCGTACCGTTGAATCATTAGGCCGTGAGTTCCTGCGTACCCAGAAAGAAATCCATTCTGGTCTGCATGGGCGTTTACAGGGTACTACCCGTGAATCATTAGAGGCGATGTTAACCAACCGTGGTATGAGTAATAAGGAAGCTACTGCTCTTACTGACAAGCTCTATAACACATCGCTTGACCGTGGTAAAGCACATAACCTGCATCGCCGTAACCGTTGGGATATGCAGAAACAGTACGCATATCAAGGACAGGTGTACACTCTAGCGGATTTCGCTGACCATAATATTATGGAGAACCTGCACACGTACAACCATATGATATCTCACCGTGAGGCATTAGCGGCTACTGGTATTCAAGGTGAATCGGACTTGCGTAGTCTGTTCCAACAGATTATTGATAATGCCCCTGAGAACACAAACATTGAGGGTATCAAGACGTTCTTGAATAACACTACAGACCAGTTACTTGGTCGAGCAGTAGGTGAGTACACACCTCCGTGGATGCGTAACAGCACCATCATTGGTAGTGCTTTGCATCTGAGTAATTCAGGTATCTACAACGCTATGGATTTGATGACAACTGCTAATGAGATTGGTATGCGTCAAATGATTACCAAATCTGTACAAGCTCTACCTGAAGTGTTCCGTGATATTAGTAAGCTCAGCAAGTCTGAAGCTGCTCGTTTAAAGGATGTGCTTGCTGCGGATGTTCTGGCAGAGGGTCGTCTGAAGAACTTCGTTACGCACTTTGATGATAACCATACTGTGAACTCTGGTACGTTCAGTTCTGCTATAGCTAATGCTGCACAGAGCGTGAAGTACCTGAATGCGTCTGAACATCTTCGCCGTTGGAACGTGCATATTATTGCAAGCGCGTACGAGGATATGATTCAAGGTGCAGTACAAGGCAATAAGAAGTTCGCTGAGTACTTCAAGAGTATTGGTATGTCAGACGAGCTTATGGGTAAAATCCGTAAAGAGATTGATACACATGGGATGCTTGTTAACAAGTGGGATGCTGATGTAGGATTTGATACGCAGCGGTACATGAGTATGGCTAGTGATAACTTAGCTATGACTGTGCACGCTGGGGAGGTTCCTGCGTTGTTGGAACAAACCGTAACGGGTAAGGTAATCTTCCCGTACATGCGGTATGCGTTTGCTGGTAATCAGAAGATTCTACGCCGTGTGAATGCACGTTCTGGTCTTGCTGGTGTAGCGATGCTATTAGCGGCACAAGCACCTTTGAGTGCAATGCTTGGAGCTACCATCAACGTAACGAACGGTAAGGAATGGGATGATAACCTAGCAATCATAGCAATGCGGACTGCAACCTCATTGGGTTATATTAGCCAAGCTATTGACCCAATTGCATCTGGAGGTTTCACGAACAGCGCTGTTGTGTTATCACCATTAACAAGTACACTACGCCTTGGTAAAGCCCTAGTAAATGAAGATTCCTCTTTGTATGACGTAACGAATAACGTTCCGTTCATGGGGGTATCGGTATTGAATATGGCTATTGGTGTAGCTAAATCTGCTCAAGAGGACTAAGATGGCTTACAGCTATTTTGACTACGAGGGCACAGGCACAACCATCCAGACTGACATCTTGTGCGTGAGTACAGAACATATGTACGCGTTCAAGGTGCTCAGCGAGGAAAAATCCAATGTAACTCTTAGTGACGTGGCCTTAGCGGCTACGTTTACTAAGAACAATGCTGGTGTGCTCTGTGAACTCAAGACTGCGCCGAGTACAAAGATTCGGGTAATTCGCAGTACTCCGTATGACGTGCTTATGCACGATTTCAGTAATGGTGCACAATTCAATGCAGATAGTGTTGATGAGGTGTACGAACAATTGTTGTACCTTTATCAAGAGCTTGTTGAGGGTAAATTAGTCATTGATAGTTCTGGTAACTTCGGCGGTACAAGCGCTGTCTATATTAGTCAGAACGAACTACAAGCGGAACTTGCTGCTAAGTACAGTCTAGGTTACTCCGCTGGTGAGGATGCTGGTGATGCTGCGGGTTACGCTCGCGGTTACGCTCGCGGTGAGGCTGCTGGTAAAGCTCGCTGCGGTAGCCGCTTTGCATCCGCACATCTACGCCGTCCTTGGCGGCAGCAGCCTGCATGGAGAGAAAGGCATCGGCGGCTTCAGTCTGCAAAGTCTTGTTGATGGCGGTGGCCGAGCCGCATTCCTTGGTCTCGACAGGGTAGTCCTCCGTTATCCGGTGGGTGCGGTTGACAAGGATCATGCGGGGGTCGTCCAGCAGCGCCTGCGCCTGTGCGGCGGTAAGGGTGCTCTGCTGCACGCCGTATTCGGCGGGCTGTTCAAGGCTTTCGGCGGGCAGCTGCGGCAGCTGCGGCACGGCGGCCTTGCGGGTGCAGGCGTAGGCGGTGCCGCCCGCCGCAAAGCAGAGCAGCGCTGTCAGGCAGAGCAGACGCCGGGCATGATGTTTATGGTGGTGGGAAGAATACATAGAACCTACCT
>ERZ1032758.174-NODE-174-length-13250-cov-9.645623_pt1 | contig 13250 bp, 10 predicted proteins | sample MGYA00516958_ERZ1032758 | MGnify/ENA primary metagenome ERZ1032758 (study PRJEB33719, sample SAMN04262538) | wastewater metagenome | biome: sewage system; feature: street-access sewage; material: sewage | place: Peru: Lima | collected 2012-08-07 ...
GTTCCTGTTGCGCTCGACCTCGCGGCTGACCGCGCCGGGGTCGCGTCCCAGCAGGCGGGCGATGGCGCGGATCGAATCGCCCGGGCGCAGCCGGTCGGCGATCGGGATGCGCTCCTCCTGATTGAGGTAGCGCGCGTGGATCCGTTTGGGTTTGTCCATGGTGGAACGATACCAGTCCATGCTTGCCTTTTTGTTCCTCCCTGTGGCGCGGGTGCGCCCGTTGCGCCATACCTTGCCGTTGCGCTTGGAGACCCCGACCGCATGGGCGGCTTGGGTGAAGTTCATGCCCTCCTCGTCCGGCAGACGCACGTACTCCTCGCGCCTCGCCTCGCACATCAGCTTCCTCGTCGGATATTCGACGCCGTTGAACGCCCAACGGCGTTCCCCGCCACGGTCTTCGTTTCGGTGGCTCCCGGTCACCTGACCCTCCTTGCGGTAGGTCAGGTGTTGCAACGATCACTAGAACTCGCCGAGCGGATTTTGTTAAGGGGGGGGTGTACTTGACGCCTGATGTCAGAGGCGCGACATTGGCACCAGATTCCATGCACTACACTGGTGGGGTGCTTGAATCTCAACAACGAATGGCCCGGCGTAAGCCGGAAGTGCTGGCTCCGGCGGGCAACCTGCGCGGGCTGAAGGCTGCGGTCGATTACGGGGCCGACGCCGTATATTGCGGCGGCAAGGCGTTCGGCATGAGAAGTGCTCCGAAGAACCTGAGCCTGGAGGACTTCGAAGAGGGCGCCCGCTACGCCCATGCGCGGGGCGCCCGCGTATATGTGACCTGCAACGTGTTGCCGCGCAACAACGAGGTCAGGGCCATCCAGGAATACATCAGCCAGCTGGCCGGCACCGGTGTGGATGCGCTGATCGTCACCGACATCGGCGTGCTCATGACCGCGCATAGCGTCGCCCCCGAGCTGGAACTGCACGTCTCCACGCAGGCGGGCGTCACGAACTACGGTGCCGCCAACGCGCTGTACGACCTCGGCGCCAGACGCGTCGTGCTCGCCCGCGAGATGGATCTGCAGGCCGTGCGAGACATCCGCGCCAACATTCCCGACGACATGGATGTCGAATGCTTCGTGCACGGGTCGATGTGCATGGCGTTCTCCGGACGCTGCCTGATCTCCAACTATCTGACCGGTCGCGACGGCAACCACGGCGAATGCGCGCAGCCGTGCCGCTGGAAGTACTCGCTGGTCGAGGAGAAGCGTCCCGGCCAGTACTTCCCGGTCGAGGAGACCAAAGAGGGCACGTACCTGTTCAACTCGCAGGACATGTGCATGATGGAGCACCTGGATGACCTGATCGACTCCGGCGCCACCAGCCTCAAGATCGAGGGCCGGGCCAAAAGCGCGTACTACATCGCCGCGATGACCAACGCCTACAAGACCGCCGTCAACGAATACATGGTGCAGCGCGGTTTCGAGGCCGCGGACGGCAACACGCTGCGCCCGTTCCACGACCGCGTGATTCGCACCGACGCGCCCGCCCCCGTTTGGCTGAACGATGACCCGTACGCGGCGGAACTGTCCGGTGCCGATCTCACGGACCACATCATGGAACAGGCTGACGTCGCCTTCGCCGGCGTCCCCGGCGACGACGGCGTCCTGGAAGTCGGCCAGAGCCCCACCGCCCCAGACCGTATCTCCGATCTTGAACAACAGGCCCGCAGCACGCGCCGCAAATCGAACACGCGCGACGAGTCCCCGATCGACACGAACGGCTGGCAGCATGCGGCCGTCGCGCCCGCGCCGCCCGTCACACTGCCCGAATGGTTGAAAGAGGAACCCTACAAGGTCGCTCACCGCGAATACTCCACCGGCTTCTATTACCCGGACCGCAAGGTCACCGAGAACACCAACCGCAGCGGCTACTTCCGCTCATGGCTGGTCGTCGGCGAAGTGCTGTCGTGGAGCCCGGACGAAGGCGGTCGCGTCACGCTGATGAGCCGCAACAAGATCGAACCCGGCCAGGAGATCGAATTCCTGCTGCCGGGCGATGCACCGCTCATCTACACCGTGCCCGAAAACGGCCTTCGCGACGCCGACGGCAACTGGGTGCAAGCCATCAACAATCCAGCGCACGTGTTCTCCATGCCGTGCCCGCATGAGGTGCCGGTCAACGCCGCGATCCGCTCCCGCACCAAGCACCCCACCCTCAAAGCCGCCTGACGCCAATCGCCGAGCCGAAGAGCACGCAATCACATAGGATAAGGAATCATGAGCGATACGCAGTTTGATGATGAGATTCTGGACAGCAACGCCATCAGCCCCACCGACGAGGAGGGCAACCCGGTTCCAGTGACGATCCCGATCGCGCTGGCGCCTGGTGTCACTGTCGTCTACACCACGCGCCTGGGCGGGGTGAGCCACGGCGATTTCGGCGATTGCAATCTCGGCGGCAAGGGCGGCGACGACCCGCAGGCGATTCTCGCCAATCGCGTGTCGCTCGTGAAATCCGTCGGCTGCGGGCTCTCGCTGGTCAGTCAGGTGCATTCCGGGCGTGCGGTGGACGTGGATGCATCGTGGCATCTGAACACCCCGTTCGGCTTCGATGTGTCCGGCACGCCCGGTGAGGTGACCGCCGACGGCGAGGCGCAGGCCGCGACCGTCGTGGAGGCGGACGGGCAAGTCACGTCTCGCGCGGGTGTGGCTCTGGGCATGTTCGCTGCGGATTGCCTGCCGGTGCTGATGGCCGACGCCCAGGCCGGCGTGATCGGCGCCGCTCACTGCGGGCGCAAGGGCCTGCAGCGCGGCATCATCGGTGCCACGATTGATGCGATGGTGGCCAAGGGCGCTGCGCCGGAGCGCATCGCGGCCACGCTCGGACCGTGCATCTGCGGCGACTGCTACGAGGTCGGCGACGCCATCGCCGACGAGTTCGACGCGCAATTCCCCGGTACGTTCACCCTGACGCGATTCGGAGGCCCCGGCATCGACATCGCCAAGGCCGCCCGCATGGAGCTCGCCAAGGCGGGTGTTCCCGCCGACAGCATCGTCGACTCGCGCCCGCGCGTCAACGCCGCCTCCCAATACCTGTATGAAGACGAGGAGCTTGCCTCGCTGTGCGCCGCCGACGGCGAAGGCGAGCCTGCGCTCGCCGACCGCTGGAGCACCGTGCGCCACAGCATGTGCACGCTGGAGAACCCGCTGTGGTACTCCCACCGCCGCGCCTCGCTCGCCGGCAAGACGCACGAGGGACGCCTGCTCGCCCTGATCATGCGCGGCTGACCCCGATTTGCCTCGGTTGTGACGAATCGGGCCGCTATCTTCGTTTCGTGAGGTTGATTCCACCGGTCGGGAACATCTATCTTCGTTTCGTGAGGTTGATGGCCAAGTAGCCCAAGGCCCTAAACCGCATGATTCCAATGGCGTTTGGCGCTTAATACTCGCGGTATCGTGTTTGGGCAACCCCTTGAAACGCAGATAGATGTTCGGCGGAGCCGAAATCAACCCCTCGAAAGCGAGATAGCCCGTTGCGGCGGGGCCGACACCGGTGTTGGCGGCCTGTTCGTCGTCGAATCAGAAAAAATTCCGTGCAGAAGAGTGTGGCTTCCGTCACACCCGGGCAGGGCGGGGCATACGGTGGGCGGTATGACTCAGAGAGATGACAGAGAACCCGAAGCACCGGTCGTCGCCGTGGTATTGGCCGCCGGCTTCGGCACGCGCTTCGATCCGGACAACCCCAAGCAGCTGGTGAGCGTCGACGACAAGCCGATCGTCTGCTGGTCCATCGAGGCGTTCGAGCAGAACCCGCATGTCACCGACACCATCGTCGTCGTCAACCCGCAGGTGCGCGATGAAGTGGAACGCCTGGTCGATGAGGCCGGCTACCCGAAGGTGCGCATGATCATCGACGGCGGCGCCGAACGCGCCGACAGCACTGCGGCGGCTCTGCAGGCGCTGGGGGCAGCTGGCATCCCGCCCCGCGCGAAACTGCTGATCCACGACGCGGTGCGTCCGTTCGTCGAGCAGTCCTCGATCGACGGCTGCATCACCGCGCTGGACGAGTTCGAGGCAGCCACAGTCGCATTCGCCTCCACCGACACGATGCTGCTCACCGAGGATCTGGGCGACCGCAAGGTCGTGCGCTCCGTCCCGGACCGCGCGAACATGTTCCGGGCGCAGACTCCGCAGGCATTCCGGTTCGAGACCATCCGCCGCGCATACGAGCTAGCCTCGCGCGACCCCGATTTCCACCCGACCGATGATACGCGCGTGGTCGTCGACTACCTGCCCGACGTCCCGGTCGCCATCGTGGCCGGCTCCCGGACCAACATGAAGATCACCACGCGCGACGACCTGCCCCAGGCCGAGCAGATCTCGCTGGAGATCCGCAAGCGTCTCGCACGCGAACGGATGCATCAGGTGTTCGCCCAGGTCCGCGAGCAATAGCAGCGGCAGGCGTTCGCGGGGTACACTGGCATCATGCAGCAGCTCAATGTCGTGATTTGTGGGTTCGACCACTACGAGAACATCGACGTCAACCCGTCGTACGAAGTGCCCGAGGCGCTCGTCCGCGACGGCATCGGGGAGCCGTCCGACGTGGACGATCCGCTGCATGACGCCAACGTGTCCATCAACACCGTGGCGCTCCCGGTCAGCTTCGCCAACGCTTGGCCCACGTTGCTGGAGACCTTGGATGCGACCCGGCCGGACATCGTGATCGCGACCGGTCTCAAGCATGCGGCGCACAGCGTGGCGATGGAACGCTGCGCCACGAACCTGATGAACGCTGCCCGCCCCGACGCCGACAACGCGCTGCCGCGGTTCGAGCCGATCATCAAGGACGGCCCGGCCGCATATTGGACCCGTTTGCCATTGCGGGCCATCATCAACGATTTCGCGCGCGACGGCATACCCGCCACGCTCAGTTCCGACGCGGGCACGTTCGTATGCAATTCGCTGTTCTACCAGCTGCTGCACTGGACGGCGACACAGGATCGTGTGCTGGCCGGCTTCGTCAGCTTCCCTCCGATCAATGGCGGCAGCAGGCTGCAGAACGGTCTGGATCTGCGCCAGCAGGTGCGTGCTGGGCGCGATGTGGTGCGCGAGACGGTCCGTTATTATCTGCAGCCGTCGTCCGGGGATATTCTCATCGCCTGACGTTTTGCTGGGATGCAGCTGGTTTCTTGCTGGCATGTGTGTACGTTCGCGTATGGTTCGTCGCGTTTCTGGCGTGGGCTTGTCGCCATGCGGTACAGTCGTGTGTGGTTGTGCTAACGAGCAGGTGTAATGGCGAAAGGAACCGAACATGGCGGACCAGTTCCCGATTGTGATACGTGGATACGATAAGGAGCAGGTGGACCGGGCGTTTGCCAGCGCGCAGCAGACGCTGGCCGCGTTGCGTGCGCAGATCAAGCAGGATGGGGATCGTCTGCTGCAGTTGCAGGCGAAGCTGCAGGAGGAGCGCAACCGTCAGTCGTCCAAGAACCACACGTTCGCCTCGCTGGGCGCCAACGCCCAGCAGATGCTTGCCTCCGCGGAGCAGACCAGCACCGAGCTGCTGGAGCGTGCCAAGCAGGATGCCGCCTCGACTCGCGCGTCCGCCAAGGCTCAGGCGGAGACGCTGATCAACAACGCGAAGCTGGATGCGCAGCATCTTCTCGATGACGCTCAGGCCAAGGCCGATACGATTACCGGCAACGCCACCAATCAGGCGCAGACCATTACGACCAGCGCGCAGCAGGACGCCGCCCAGCTGCGCGCCGAAACGGCGAAGATCGTGACCGAGCAGCGTCAGTCCGTCGATCTCGAACTCACCAATTCGCGCGAGGAGCATGAAAAGCGCATGGCGTCGGAGCGCGCCAAGCAGGAGCGTGAGATCGCCGAGATGCAGGCGAAGGCGACCCAGCAGATCGCCTCGCAGCGCAGGAGCGCGAACGAGGAGATTGCCAAGCTCAAGTCCGAGTCCAACGACCAGATTCAGGCGGCGCTCGCGGAGGCGAACAAGAAACTGTCCGACGTGCGCGAGCAGGTGTCCAAGATGATGGCCGACGCGCAGCGCAGGGCGGGCGAGATTATCGATGCGGCCAAGGCGAAGGCGCAGGAGATTCGCGACGACGCCGAGGTCCGCCACACGCAGACGATGAGCCAGGTCAACGCCGAGGTCGAGCAGATTCGCACTGACATCGCCGCCCAGCAGGACGAAGCGACCAAGAAGGTGAGCGAGCTGCTCGAAAACCTCGAAGAGCGTCGCGTGGCCGCCAAGAAGGAATCCGACGAGCTGATCGGCCAGGCGAAGACCGTGCGCGAGGATGCCGACACGTATGCGGCGAGCAAGCGCAAGGAGGCCGACGATCAGGCCGCGCAGATCCTGGAAAAGGCCGGCGAGGATGCGGCGTCGCAGATCGAGGATCGCCGCAAGGCCGCGCAGGTCGAGCTGGAGGATCTTCAGGGGCGCATCGCCGAGCTGCAATCGCGTGAGGCGGCCATCACGCAGCGCGTGTCCGAGCTGCGTTCGATGTTTACCAAGGCGTTCAGCGGATTCGGGTTCATGAACGAGCAGGGGGCGGAGCAGCCTGGCGCCGCGTCGCATCAGGGAGCGCCCGATGTGCCGCTGCACAATGCCGTCGCGCAGGATGAGCCGGCACCGGCGTATGAGTCGCATGCCGTCGCGGAGCATGACGACAATCAGGATGCGGAAGCGGTCGCCGCCGAGCCGGTCGCCGAGCATGCCGCCGGGCATGTGGCCGAGTACTCGGCCGAGCACACCGAGGTCGGCGAGGCCGAAACCGCCGAATAGCGGTCGGCCGGGATTCCGAAGCGTCGGATGCCGGGCTTCGCCGTCCGGCCCGCAGGCGGCTGTAGAAGTCGCCGGGCTCCTGCCGAATCAAGGTATTGAACCGGTTCGATGGCGGGAATCCGCTGTCGCCGCTACACTCATTAGAGACCCGTCGTGGCATCCGGTCAAACGCTGGATGCCACGTTTCATTGCGGCCACAAAACCGGCCGCGCACGTCCCAAGTCAAAGGAGCAGCATGACCGAGAACACGTCATCGTCTGAAATCACACCGCTGTCCGGCGAGCAGCTGAATGATCTGGTCGCATCATTCGATGCCAGCCAGTCCAACCGTCTGGCCATGAACGCCGTCACCGCCGCCGGTATCGACAAGGTCGCGCTGAACTATGACCGTTCCCGTCTGCTGCAGCGCCGCTTCTCCGTCACCGTCGACAACGGCGAGGTCACCCATCAGGACCGTTCCGGTCGCTGCTGGCTGTTCAGCTCGCTGAATGTGGCCCGTTTCGTCGCCAAGAAGAACCTCGGCGTCAAGGAGTTCGAGTTCTCCCAGAACTACGCGATGTACTTCGACAAGCTGGAGCGTGTCAACTACTTCCTGCAGGACGTCGCCGCGCTGGTTCGTGCCGGAGAGCCGTCCGACTCGCGCCTGATCCAGCACCTGCTCGCCGACGTGATGGGTGACGGAGGTCAGTGGACGATGGCGCTGAACGTGTACAAGAAGTACGGTGCCGTGCCGAAGGACCTGTTCCCGGAGACCGAATCCTCGAAGAACACGGGCGCTATGAACACGCAGCTGCGCCACCTGCTGCACACTGCCGTGGCGCACATGTACGCCGACCCCGCGTCGATCGACGACGAGGTCGCCAAGACCGTCGCCGCCGGCCACCGCATCCTGACGATTCACCTGGGCGAGCCGCCGAAGAGCTTCGACTGGGAGTGGACCGACTCCGAGGGCATGTTCCACCGCGACGGCGAAATCACGCCCGTCGAGTTCTGGAAGAAGTACGTGGGCACCGCCGACCTTGAGGATTACGTGTGCCTCGTGGACGATCCGCGCCGCGAGCACGCCAAGGGCAAGAAGATCGGCATCGAGCACCTGGGCAACGTGGCCGGCGGCAACCCGACCGAGTACCTGAACGTGCCGAACCAGTTCATGAAGGATTGCGTACGCGCGATCCTGACCGAAAAGGGCATCCCGGTGTGGTTCGGCGCGGACTGCGGTCCGTTCATGGATCGCGAACGCGGCGCGTGGGCGACTGACTTGTTCGAGTACGGCAGCGTCTACGATGTGGACTTCGACATGGACAAGGAGTCGCGCGTACGCTTCGGCGACTCCGCGATGAACCATGCGATGGCGTTCGTCGGCGTGGACGTGGCCGATGACGGCACCACGACCCGTCGCTGGCGCGTGGAGAACTCCTGGGGCGACAAGATTGCCGACAAGGGCTACTTCACGATGAGCGACGACTGGTTCACCGAGTACGTGTACGAGGTGGCCGTGCCCAAGGCGATGCTCCCGGCCGAGTATCAGGCCGCGCTCGCCGAGCCCGCCACCATGCTCCCCGCATGGGATCCGATGGGTGCGCTGGCCTGAGCGAGGTATCGGCCCGTGCGTCGAGCACGAGACTGAATGACCGATTTCGTCGATTCCCCGTGTCGGATGGACATTTTACGAAAGGAATGTGCCGTTCGATGTGGGGAATCGTCATTGACGGCGGTCTTCCGCTATTGTTGGATGACAATGATGTCTCTAGCCAGAGGGCCGCGCATCGGTTGCGACATAGCGGAATAAGCCCAGAGAAAGCTGCATGATGAAGAAATCGTCGGCCGGAAGCCGCACATCATTCAATACATTCAATCGAATACTGACGTGTCTTATCCCGATCGCGTTCGTGTTGACCGTCGGCGCATGCGGAACTCCCGGCTCCGATGCGGGGTCGGCTGAGCGGCAGTCGTCCGGACAATCCGAATCGGCTGAGTCGTCCAAACCGTCAAGCTCGGCTTCCGCGTCCGGCGGACAGCTCGCCACGAGCGTGCTGGAGACGCTGCCGGTCAAGGGACGTGCACCGAAAACCGGTTATTCGCGCGACCAGTTCGGCGCGGCATGGGCCGACGTCGACCACAACGGGTGCGACACGCGCAACGACATCCTCAACCGTGACCTCACCAACAAGACTTACAAGGCCGGTACGCACAATTGCGTGGTGACCAGCGGTCGGCTCGTCGACCCGTACACCGCCGCGGTGATTGATTTCGTGCGCGGGCAAAGCACCTCGGCGGCCGTGCAGATCGATCATGTGGTGGCGCTGTCGGACGCATGGCAGAAGGGCGCGCAGCAGCTGATCGCCGACCGGCGCAAGCAGCTGGCGAATGACCCGTACAACCTGCTCGCGGTGGACGGCCCGTCGAACCAGCGCAAGTCCGACGGCGACGCGGCGACCTGGCTGCCCGCCAACAAATCGTTCCGCTGCTCATACGTGGCTCGGCAGATCGGCGTGAAGGCGAAGTACTCGCTGTGGGTGACGCAGGCCGAGCATGATGCGATGTCGCGCGTGCTGTCGTCCTGCCCGGCCCAGACCGTTCCGACCGGCGACGGCGCGGAATCAGTGGCGCCGCAGGAGGACGTGTCGCAAGGCAGCTCATCGCAGGACGGTTCATCGGGCGAACAGTCCGAGTCGAGCACGGTGGTGGAGCCGGCCGCTCCGCCTGACGGCGACAGTTCCGATGTCTACTACAAGAACTGCGCCGCGGTGCGTGCAGCCGGCAAAGCTCCGCTATACAAAGGGCAGCCCGGCTACTCGGCCAAACTCGATCGCGACGGCGACGGCGTCGCCTGCGAATAGTGCCCCATCTCCATCCCGCGAAAGTCCCATCCGCAGCCGCCGGAATGGGACTTTCGCCGGGTGACGGCTTCGCAGCTCCGCCGTGCCCGCATTGCAGCCGTTGTTTTCCGTATTCCGACGGCATCTACTATTGTGTGTTCGGTATTGGTATGCGACGTGAGGGCGCGGGTCGAAAGACGCCGGCCTGCGGTGCGGAAGGAGAGCAGAGCGATGGCAGGGCTTCGTGGTCCGGACAGTTCCGAGGACGAGCGGCATTTGGGCGGGAATGCCGTGTTCCCTGAAACGGTGGACGTGAACATTCGCCAGCTCGACCCGATTCCGGCACCGCGGTATTTTCTCAGGGAACTGCCGCTCACCGATGATATGAGCGACCTGGTGCTGCAATCGCGTCAGGAGATCCGCGACATCCTGCACGGTCGCGATGATCGTCTGCTGGTCATCGTCGGCCCGTGCTCGATTCACGATCCGAAAGCGGCGCACGAGTACGCGCAGCGTCTTGCGGCGCTCAAGGGCGAGCTTGAGGACCGACTGATGATCGTGATGCGCGTGTATTTCGAGAAGCCGCGCACGACGATCGGCTGGAAGGGTCTGATCAACGACCCGGATCTGGATGGCCGCTTCGATATCCGCAAGGGCATGTGGCTGGCGCGCAAGGTGCTGACCGACGTGCTTGGCCTGGGGCTGCCGACGGCGACCGAATGGCTGGATCCGATTACGCCGCAGTACATCTGCGATCTGATCAGTTGGGGGGCGATCGGCGCGCGCAACACGGAGTCGCAGGTGCATCGTGAGTTGGCGAGCGGCATGTCGATGCCGATCGGCTTCAAGAACGCGACCGACGGTTCGATCAAGCCGGCCGCCGACTCGTGTTTCGCGGCCGGGTTCGAGCACCATTTCCTGTCGATCAACCTGGATGGCCGCGTGATCTCCGCCGAAACGAAGGGCAACCCGGACTGCCATCTGATCCTGCGTGGGTCGAACACCGGCCCGAACTACGATGCGGCTTCCGTGGCGGCCGCGCTTGAGGCGCTGCGCGCGTCGAAGGCGAGCGGTCCGAGCGAACGCGGTCTGGTCATCGATGCGGCGCACGGCAATTGTGGCAAGGACGAGAACGTCGAGGCCGAGGTCATTGAGAACATCGCCTCGCGTATCGCCGATGGAGAGCCGGGCATCCTCGGCGTCATGATGGAGAGCTTCCTCAAGGGCGGGCATCAGAAACCGGCACCGCTCGACCAGCTAGTGTATGGCCAGTCGGTCACCGACTCCTGCGTGCCGTGGGAGCGCACCGAGGAGCTGCTGCACACGCTCGCCGACGCCATCGACGCGCGTCGCGCGCTCTGATCCGGTGCCCGGCCTAGGCCGCTAGGTGGGGCATGCCACAATACATGGCTGTTAGCATATACGTAGGTTCGGCGTGGCCTTGTCTGTTCGAGAGGCCGCGCCGAACCGTTTTTTGCATTGGCGCTGCTTCAGTGATGCATCGTCACAGCGACGCGTCGTCCCAGTGGTCGGCGGCGGGGAGCGAGCGGATCGACGGCATCAGCAGCGCGATGACCACATTGACCGCAAGCACGGCCAGGAACAGGCCAATCGTGGCATCGAACCCGATGCGTGGCAGCAGGGAGCCGGCGAGCGCTGAGCAGAACAGCGTGGGTATCATGCGACAGCATGCCGCTCGCCGACCCGACACGTCCCTGCATCTCGCTCGGCACTTTGGCGAACACGAATCCCATCAGCAGCGAGTTGATGGTGGGGATGGGCAGCCCGACGACCAGCGATGACGCCAGTATCACCAGGTAATCGCTGCTGAACAGCATCGGCAGCAATGTCAGCAGCGACGTCACCGACAGGACGACCAGACCGGTGCCCATGTGCACTCGCTCGCATACCCGTGCGGCGATCACCGCGCCGATCAGCATGCCGACTCCCATGACGGTGTTGACGAAACCGAGTCGCACGGAGTCCACGTGGGTGCTCACCAGTTGCAGGTTCACCGCGGCGAACACGCCGTTGAGCCCGAAATTCACCAGCGCGGCGATTACGCAGATCGCCAGCAGCGTGTGCCTGCGCAGCGTCCAGCGCCATCCTTCGATGAAATCCTCGAAGAACGAGGTGTGCGCCGGCTCTGCTGTCGCATCGGCGTCGGGCGCGACGACGGCATCGGACGTGCAGCCCGCTTGCGACGCGGTGTCGGGACGCTTGCTCTTGCGATCTGTCGTCACCATGTCGCGGACATGTTCGTCGACGCGCAGCTGGGCGGCACTGACACCGCTGATCGCGTACATCAGCGAGGCGACCGCGAACGGCAGCCACGGCGCGACCGCGTACAGCACGCCGCCGAGCGGGGATCCCGCGATGCTGACCACGGAATCGCGCCCCTGATTGAGGCTTTGCGCCTTCGGATATTCGCGGGTCGGGATGATCGTGCGCAGCATCGCGTTGGTCGCGTTGGCGAGTAGTCCGTTGACCGCTGACGCCGCGACCGTCACGATGGCGAATATCGGGAATGCGATCGCATGCAGGGCGATCAGCACGAACACCGTTCCCCACAGCAGCGTGCCGAACACGGCGTTGGCGATGATGAGCCCTTTGCGGTTGTGCCGGTCCACGACCGTGCCGCCGAACACGTCGCTGACATGCGTGGCAATTTGGCTGAACGTGGCGAGCCATCCGGCGAGCACCACCGATTGGGTGAGCGAGAAGGCGATCAGCGAGATCGCGAAGCCTCTCATCGCGGCTCCGATCGTCGAGGCGGTGTCTGCAGTGAACCATTGACGATATGTGGGGTTGCCCCACAGCGATTCACTGCGTTGCGGGGAAGTGCGTTCGCGGTGTGGCGCGGTTTGCGCCTGCGATGATTCGGGCATGATGTTTCCTTTGAATAAGTTGAGGGGTGTTGTGCGTCGAGGGGTGAAATTGCGTATGCTTGCGCTCGCCCATTGCATTGTGGGCGCAGGGCGTGGGGTGAGAGGGTATGTCAGGCCGCCGTTATGGCAGCCATCTGAAGGCGTCGATGTTGAGCATGACGGGTTGCGAGCCGTCCCCTTCCTCGTGTGCGAGGTCGCGTGATGTCCATGTGTTGAAGAGCTCGCGCAACTCCTGTGACATGCGCGCGTATTCCTCGCTTGTCAGCCGCAGCACGCTGCTGCTCGTCACCGTTGGGTCCGTCCACTGTTTGGGCAGGTTGTCAGAGGCCGACCTGTATCGCTGCCATGCCTCTTGCCGAAACGTGGAGCTGACCTGATCCATTGTCGTCGCCATTGCCGAATCGACGGCCGCGTCCGCGTTGATTTCCAGTCTGCTTTGGGCGGCCAGCCAGCAGCTTCTGCGGTTGTCTCCGTCGGGTGATGGCGTTTGCGTGACGAATCCGGCCTTTTCGAGCTGTTTCAGGTGATAGCTGACCGTTCCGGCCGATTCGCCGAGCTGTTCGGCGATCTGGCCGACCGTGACGGGTTTGGTGTCGCTCATCACGGTCAGTATGCGCAGTCGTGTGGGGTGCGACAGCGCCTTCAGGCGGTTCGTGCCGGTGAATGTCGCGGGGTTGGCGCGGCGGGGCGGCGGCTGCTTTATGTGGCTGCGTGGTCGCATTATGTGATTCCTCATTCCGTATCTCACCCGAGATGGTGGCGAGCGAGCCGCGGGTCTTGTTGCCTTCGGTCAGCT
>ERZ1032758.177-NODE-177-length-13053-cov-13.695876_pt1 | contig 13053 bp, 10 predicted proteins | sample MGYA00516958_ERZ1032758 | MGnify/ENA primary metagenome ERZ1032758 (study PRJEB33719, sample SAMN04262538) | wastewater metagenome | biome: sewage system; feature: street-access sewage; material: sewage | place: Peru: Lima | collected 2012-08-07 ...
TCGTGGCTCTCTCCCGCCCCCTGTTTTTTTTCTTTGCCCCCCCCCCTCCGCGGCGGGCTCTTTCATATCCGAATCAGAAAACTACTTCACATATTTACGGAACACGTGCTCGAAAATCGGCACGTGAATCATAATCATGGTGCCGTAGCCCAAAACGAGTAGCAGGAACAGGCCTTGCGGCATGTAAAACCAGCTGCCTACCAAAAGCGCGATGTAAATCGCGTCGATGGCGGCCATGCCGAGCGTGTGCCCGATATTGCTCACGCCGAATACGAAGGCGTTGCCGAGCGTGCGCCAGAACGAGTTTTCGAAGCGTGACTGCAATGCCCATATCCATTCGAATCCGATGACCCATACGATGCTCAACGCGAATTTCGGAATCAGCAGCGGCGTGATCTGCAGCACGATCCATGAGTACACGCTAATCGACCCGGCAATGCCGAAAATCAGCCAATATCCGGTTGCTTTTGCGAAGTTTGATCGGAATGCGGCGAAGTAATTGCGGGTGACCGTGCCTTCGCCGGCGAGCGAGCGTCGTGCCGCGTCGTGGCCGGCGGTCAGTGCCGCGCCGATGGTGATGATCGGAATGCTGGTGACCAACATGAGGATGTTGATCCAAATCGCGTCGACGGCGTCGCTGAGGCCGCGCATAAAGCCGGAATCGGGTGATAGGAACTTCATGCGCACCAGTCTACTCGGCAGTGCGGCAATCGTTGTCATACATAAAACCGTTTAGCGCATACTATTTCTTGCAAAAAACTCCTGTTATCGTTGTCATTGAACGGAGCGTTGAATGCAGATAAAGAAAAGTCCCGTCAAATATTTCGTTTGACGGGACTTTGTGGTGTTGCATAAGGAAATCTTATTTTCGTGAAATCACCATCGGAGGAAGCTTACTTTTCGCCGTTCATGATGGCGGAAAGCGACTTCACGCGAGGCAGGTCGAACACTTCGTCGGTGTGCACCGCCTTGTGGTCGGGACCTGCCAGCGGCACGCGCCAGTTGCGGTATTCGCTGGACGTGCCCGGCTGGTTCTGCGAACGGGTTTCGCCGACGCCGTCCACCAGCGCCGCCTGCAGAAGCACGGATGGCGAGCGGAGTAGCATCTTGTGCATCGCCTCGACGATCTCTTGAATATGGTCGTCGACGTCCGCGGCGATTTCCGGCGTGATCAGTTCGCTTTCGACCAGTCGGTCAAGCATGGCCTGACGTTCCGCGGTTGCGGACGCCTGGAATTCCTTGACCGGACCGGTGAGCAGGTTCAGTTCTTCGCGCAGCTTGACATGTTCGAACTGCAGGTAGCCTGCGGTCGGCGGCAGATCGTGCGTGGTGACGGATGCCAACGCATACTCGCGGTAGTCGGCCGGATCGGCATACGGATCGCCGGCGTTGGGGGAGTCGTCCACGCGGGCGAACCATTCCACCGTGCAGCCGAGCAGACCGTGCTCGGTAAGCACGGTGCGCACGTAATCCGGCACGGTGCCGAGGTCTTCGCCGACCACTAGGCCGTTCACGCGGGAAGCCTCGATCGTGAGGATCGCGATCATCGCCTCATAGTCGTAGGTGACGTATGCGCCGCCGCGTGCGCCTTCGCCCTGCGGAATCCACCACAGGCGGAACAGGCCGAGCACATGGTCGATGCGCACCGCGCCCGCGTGCGAGAACATGTTGTGCACCATTTCGCGGTATACGCCATAACCGGTTTTGGCGAGATAGTTCGGATTGAACGGCGGCTGGCCCCAGTCCTGGCCCTGCTGGTTGTAGAAGTCCGGCGGGCAGCCAACGGTGACGCTGCCGACGGCGAAGCGTTCCGGATTCCACCACACGTCGGCACCCAGCGAGTGCACGCCCACGGCCATGTCTTGCATGAGGCCCAATGCCATGCCGCTTTCGCGTGCGGCGGTCTGCGCGGCGGTCACCTGTTCGTCGGCGATCCACTGCAGCCAGCATTCGAATTCGACCATGTCGGCATGATCGCGCATGAGTTCGGCCACTTCCGGCGAATCACGGTTCGTCTCTGCAAACCATGTACTCTCCCACGGAGCGCCCCACACCTGGAATGCCACCGACCACGCGGCGAATGCGCGCAGATCCGGGCCGGCCGCCTCCTTGAACGCTTCGAATGCGGCCTGACGCTCGGCGGAACGCGGCACCTTGAACACGAGCTGCAATGCCTGGCGCTTGTGCCACCACGCGGAGTTGATGTCGAGTTCGTCGGCATTGTCGTTGGCGGGAGCGACTTCGGCGTGCAAGCGCTCGACTTCGGCCAACGCTGCCTCGTCAAGCCCCGCATATTCCTCGATATCCTGCGGGCGAATGTAGGTGACGTTCATGAATCGACGCGATTCCGGCAGGTACGGCGACGGTTCGAGCGGCTCGACCGGCGCGGTTGCGTGGATCGGGTTGATGAGCATGAAATCGGCATGCGACTTTTCGGCGGCGTCGGTGAGCAGCAGCTTCAGATCGCCGTAGTCGCCCACGCCCCACGATTCGGCGGAGCGGATGGAATACATTTGCGCCATCCAACCCCAACGCTGCTTTTCGGCAACCGCAGGCGGCAGCGGTACGCGTGCCGGGGCGCAGATCAGTCGCGCCTCGCCGTGCAGCGGGCCCGCGTTGACGCGCAGCGTGTGGTAGCCGGCGGGAATGTCGTCCGGCAGGGTGAGCGTGAGCGAGCCGTCGGTCTGCGGGGCCAAATACATGCACAGGTTGCCCTCATACCGCGTGCCGTCCTCAAGCAACAGGCGTAGCGTCACGTCGTGGCCCTTCGCGCGGATCGGCGTGGTCGCTTCCTTGCCGATGAACTTCACGATGGTCGGTTCCACAAGGGTGTCTGCGATGCGCTGCTTGGTGAGTTCGTACGATGCCGCGATCGCTTCATCGCTGGATGCGTCCACGCCGAGCGCCGCAAGTACGGAGACGAGCACTTCGTCGCGGATTTCCACGTAGGTGCCGAGCTGGTCGATATACGACGTTGAGATGCCGTTGAGTTTGGCGAGCTGAATAAGCGGTCGTGCGATGCGTTCCGCGCTTTCGGTTTGCTGGGTTGCCGTCATAGGTTCCTTCTTTCCGGGGCCGTTGCTGGCCGGTGATGCTGCATTGCCGCGCGATTGGCGCGCTTCGGTGCGTATGTCAACCGTTCTGCTATATACTGTAGCATATGATGACATCGTTTTCAATAGGCGTGTTATTGGGTGTAAACGTTGAAGTATTGCGATTTCTTAACTACTTTATAGACGTTAGATAGTGAAAATGCTTTTTCTGTTTGCCTATCGTTTGCAAGGTGTTTGAAAGTGGATATGACTGCTGTCCTACCGTCGTTGCCACCGCTGTTTCCGAAGTGCGATGGCGTTGCCGCCATGGTAATGACGGCATGTTTCGTTGAAGCTGACGACGGCACTGCTCGGAATGGGTCATGCGGTCGCCTTCAGAATTGCAAAGCTTTGCATACCGAGGGTCAAAGTGTTGAAATCGACCTTGGTCTCGCCGATTTCGAAAATCTTTCGATAGTGACCATGCGGTAATTGCAAACGTTCGCTGTTTGTGCTCGGATTGACCGCCACGATCACTCGTTCCAGATCGGTCGAACGCTCGAATGCGAACAGCCTTCTGCGTGAGATCGGATGGAAGGATGCTCCCGATTGAAGGGGTTCGCAATTCCCCCTCAGATGCAGCATGCGACGCACCGTATACCACAGTGAGGCTTTATTGGATTGGGAGTCGGCGACGTTGGGCGCGTCAGGGGAGGGATCGACCGGAAGATAGTTCCCGCCGGTGATGGCCGGCGTCGCATAACTCGCGTTGAGCGAGGCGAGGCTCTGCCATTGCATCGGCGTGCGCGATCCGGTGCGCACGTAGCCGCCCTCCTTGGTGGGCAGGTCGCGGTACCTCATGCCGATCTCGTCTCCGTAATATATGAAAGGCACGCCCGGCATGGCGAACAGCGTGCAGTATGCCAGGGCGATCTCACGCTCGGAAAGGCGTGGTGCCACGCGCGCGGTGTCGTGGTTGCAGGTGATGAAATTGAAGGTGCCTCCGAGGTGTTCCGCCTCGCGCAGCTGCGGTTCGTACTGCTCGAGAAAATCACTGATCGGCGTGCCCGAATCCACGTTGAAATAGCTTTTGTCGCCATCCCTGCTCAACGGATTATCGACGTTGCGCAACAGCATGTTGTAGCCGTTCGGAATGCCGTCCCAGCGCCAATCCAAATAGAAATCCATATCGAAACCGGCTTCCAGCGATTCGTTCGGGCGTCCCCATTCCGACACGAACGCGGCTTCTGGAAATTCCGGACGAATCTTGGAAAACATGTACTGCCAAGTGCGAATCGTGAACGGTTTGCCGGCGTCGTCCTGCTTGACGAGACTGTCTGCCATGTCAACGCGGAAGCCGTCCGCGCCAAGCGAAAGCCAGAATCTCATCACGTCTACCATCGCATCGCAGGTGGCGATCGCCTCCGGGCCGAACGCGGGCTTCTGCCATGCGCGCTGGGGATGTGCGAAACCGTAGTTGAGTGCCGGCTGGCATTTGAAGAAGTTCAGAATGTAGGTGCCGTTGCGTGGTGTTTCCCCGCCGATGAACGGCAGGCCGTCACCGCCGGAAATCCAGGAATCCGTCCAAATGTAACGGTCGGAATACTCGTTGCGATCCACCTCGGCGCTGTGGCGGAACCATTCGTGTTCCTCGCTGGTGTGGCCGGGCACGAGGTCGAGGATTACATGCATGCCGCGCTCGTGGGCGGCTGCGAACAGGGCCGCCAGATCGTCGTTGGTGCCGTAGCGGGGGGCGACCTTCTTGTAGTCGCGCACGTCGTAGCCCGCGTCTTTGAAGGGCGAATCGAAGCACGGGTTCAGCCAGATCGCGTTGCAGCCAAGGTCGGCGATGTAGCCGAGTTTTGCGGTGATGCCGGGAATGTCTCCGATGCCGTCGCCATTGGAGTCGGCGAAGGATTGCAGATAGATCTCGTAGAAGATCGCGTTGGAGAGCCATTGTGGACAAGGGTGTGTCGAAGGGGAAATCATGTCGGTGTCTCCTTGGAATAAACGTGTTTTCCGGCAACTGCTGAAACAATCTTAACGTCAGATTGCAAACGTTAGCAAAACTGTGTTACACCTGCAATCACTGATGCACATCCGGTAGCTCCGAAGACGGGTAACACCTGCTTGAAAGACGATGGTGCGAACGTATGTGGAGTTTGATCAGACGCTCGGTACCGGTTGCGCTGAAGATACACAAGGTTATGTGAGAAAAGGAAAGATCAATGAAGATCGATTGGAAGAAGGCAATCGGACTTACCGCAGCTGTTGCAATGCTGGTCCCGCTCGCTGCATGCGGCGGCTCCTCCGACGGCGATAGCAAGAGCGATGCCTCCGGCACCGAGAACATCACCCTGAGCGTGTGGGCTCCGCAGGAAGACCAGGCCAAGGATACCAATTGGCTGGGCCAGGTCGAAGAGAACTTCGCTAAGAATCACCCAGAGTACAACATTACTTGGAAGAACGACGTCGTCTCCGAAGGTGACGCTTCCAAGCAGGTCAGCACCGATCCGTCCGCCGCGGCCGATGTCTATATGTTCGCTTCCGATCAGTTGGGCGTTCTGATGGACGCCAAGGCCATTGGCCAGCTGGGTACCGACGCCGAGAAGCAGGTGAAGGAACAGACGGCGACCTCGAAGTCGATTCCGTCACCGGTACCGATGGCAAGCTCTACGGTGTGCCGTACACCGACAACACGTGGTTCATGTACTACAACAAGTCCAAGATCACCGAGGATGAGGCCAAGGACTTCGATACCATCCTTTCCAAGGCCAAGGTCACCTTCCCCTGCAAAATTCCTGGTACATCAACGGCTTCTATGATGGTCTGAGCCTGTTTGGCGAGAAGGGCAATGACGCCGATGCAGGCATGGCCTTCCCGAAGATGTTCATGACCACGTTCATCATCGCCTGCTTCACCTGCGTGATCTCCGTGATCTTCGTGCTGTCGGTGGCGTACTGCATGAGCCGTATGCGCTTCCGCGTGCGTAAGACTTTCATGAACGTCGTGCTGATTCTCGGCATGTTCCCAGGCATCATGGCCGTCACCGCCATCTACTTTATTCTGAAGGCCTTGGGCCTGTCAAGCGGCGCTATGACCACCGTGGCGCTGATTCTTGTGTACTCCGCAGGTTCCGGTGCTGGATTCTACGTGATGAAGGGCTACATGGACACCATCCCAACCTCGTTGGATGAGGCCGCCCTGCTTGACGGCTGCACCCGTTTCCAGGTGTTCTACAAGATCATCATCCCGATCTGCAAGCCCATGATCGTCTACCAGGCCATCATCGGCTTCCTGACCCCGTGGCTCGACTTCGTCATGGCCAAGGTGATCTGCCGCACGCAGTCCAACTACACCGTGGCATTGGGCCTGTGGCTCATGCTGCAGAAGGAATACATCCAGAACTGGTACGCCCGCTTCGCCGCGGCCGCGGTCGTGATCTCCATCCCGATCGCCATCCTGTTCATCGTGATGCAGCGTTTCTATCAGGAGTCCATGGCAGGTTCTGTCAAGGGCTGATAACAGTTAGAAAAAGGGGAAGCAATGACGCTCGTAAACAGCCTCGAAAACAATTTCGAACAGCCGAATACGAGAGTCGCCGAACCGTTTCCGCTTTGTCTGGAACGGCCGCTGGGTGCCGTGGTTTCGCAATCCGGCACCCAGTTTGCCATTTGGGCCCCAACGGCCGAGAAAATAACGTTGAGATTGTTCTCGCGCGGTTCCAAGGGGGAAGGCGGCGACGCTTTAATTGGGCAGTTTTTGATGCGTCCCGAGGCCGATGGCTCCTGGACTTACGATTTTGCCGATAATAAACACGGCTTATATTACGATTTTTTGACTGAACGCGATTGCGGTTCCGTTGATCGCGTTGCCGATCCATGGGCGCACGCGGCCGGCGTGAACGGACGTCGAAGCATGGTCGTCGACTTGCGTCGCACCGATACCGAAGGTTGGGATGCCGATCTACGATTTCGGTTCCGTCGACGAAACGACCTGCAGCCGATACAACTGGGGTTACGATCCCATCAATTACAACGTTCCTGAAGGATCGTACTCCACGAATCCGTATGACGGGTCCGTGCGCATCCGCGAGGTCAAGCAGATGGTGCAGGCGTTGCATAATGCCGGCATCAAAGTGATTATGGACGTGGTCTACAATCACATGTTCTCGCCCGACAACTGGTTCGAGCGCATCGTGCCCGAATACTTCCTGCGCCGCAAGCCGAACGGGGCGTTGTCGAACGGCTCCGGATGCGGATGCGATATGGCCACGGAACGTGCGATGTTCCGCCGTTTTGTGGTGGAATCCGTGGCGTATTGGGCGAGGGAATACCATCTTGACGGCTTCCGATTCGACCTGATGGGCCTGATCGACGTCGACACCATGAACGCCGTGCGCGCCGCTTTGGACGAAATCCCCGACCGTGGGCCGAGCATTCTTATGTATGGCGAACCGTGGTCGGCCGGCGCTACCGCGGCTTTGCCGGGCACCGTGCTTGCCGACAAGGCCGGATTGCCGCAGCTTGATAATCGCATCGGGCATTTTTGCGACACCACGCGAGACGCCATCAAGGGGCATGTGTTCTTCTCGGACCGTCCCGGATACGTTAACGGGGGTATGCATGAGAATGCGGCCTCCGTGCGCGACGCGGTGAACGCCTGGCGTGCCAGCAAACAGCCGGAAGGTGTTGCGGGTCAAGTGATCCAGTATGTTTCCGCGCATGACGATCTGACCTTGTGGGACAAGCTTTGCGCAAGTCTTGCCGCGAAATCGCTGGGCAGCGCCGTTAGTGAAGGCGACAACGAGAATTCCGTGGACGTGCCGAAGGCGTTGTATGACGCCGATCTTTCGGAAGCTGGGCTCGCCTCGGCCGGTTCCGCGATTGCCGGGGCCATGGCCACGGTAATGGATGCGAATCGTATGGCGGCGGGCATTGTGCTCACTTCCGCGGGCATTCCGTTCATGCTGTCTGGCGAGGAGTTCGCGCGTACGAAATACGGCAATTCCGATTCGTACGATTCGACGCGCGAGCTGAATTGGCTTGATTGGACTCGTGCCTGGCGCATGCGCGATCTGGTGGAGTATTACACGAAACTGATCGCCTTGCGTAAGAGCTCGGCGGAATGGTTTGACGGCGATCGTGTGATCGTCAGCGTGGAAGGCGACGAACTGGTGTTCCGGGTCGGCGACTACTTGGTGGCGGTGAATCCGGGACGTCATATTGGCGCGATTGACGTTGCCTCGACTGCGGTTGCGCCGGTTTCGGAGTCGTCTCGCGTGTGGTGCGGCATGGGTTCGTCCACAAACGCATCCGCGGCGTGCATCAGTGCGGGAGATGGCGATTATTTGATCGTGCCACCGCATACGTTTGCAATCTGGCGGTTGCGGTAACCTTGTGTATAACGCATGTAACGCATTGGTTTGCAAGGTCGGCGGCTGCAAAGTGGCAATCGCCGCCGCCGGTAAAGTGGCGACGATGCCGATGAAAGGACCTGCTATGGAAAACGTGACGCATACCCCTAAATATGAGGTTGTGTTCTTCGATCTGTATGGAACGCTTATTGACATACGTACCGACGAACAGTGCGACGCGGCCTGGCAGGCCTTGTATGACACCGCTTGCGAGCTTGGAGCGCAATATGATTCGGTTGAGGCACTGCGTGAACGTTTCGAAAAACTTGAGGCGCGCGAAATGCTGCATCAGTCGAATCATGCCATCGTCCGCAATGGGTGGGACGAGTTCGACGTGCTGCCGGTGTACCGCTCGCTGCTCATGAATCGCAACGACGAGGCGGAACGGTTGCTGGCGTTGCCGCAGGCCGCTCAAAAGGCCGCGTGGGCGTTCCGTCAGGGTAGCACCAGCATGATCCGCCTGTATCCGGGTGCGCTGGAAATGATCGAAAAACTGCAGGAAGCCGGCATTGTCGTGGCGCTGCTCAGCAACGCGCAATCCTGCTATACCCGTGCCGAGTTGGAAATGACGGGACTTGCCAGCGTGCTTGATGACGTGATCATCTCCAGCGAGGAAAAGATTCGCAAGCCCGCGCGCGATTTGTATATGCTGGCGCTCGACCGTGAATTCGTTACCGCCAAGCATGCGCTGATGGTGGGCAATGACGAGAAGAACGATATTGTCGGTGCGCGTTCGGCGGGCATCGACGGCGTGTATTTCCGCACGGAGATTTCGCCGGCCGACGATCCGGATGCGTCGAGTTATGCGGTGCGTTCGTTTAAGGGTGCCGATTATGAAGGATTGCTGGATTACGTGCTGAACGCCTGATCTTTCGCATTGCGTGCGTACTGCTCGTGTATTGCGGGGCGTGCGTTGCGTTGCGCGTATTGCGCGGCGTGCGCCACGTTTACGGGGGTCACCTTTCGTAAAGCGTGTAAGGTATGTTGCATGCATTTGCAGCATACGTTCGCAGGATTTTTGCAACAATGGCAAGATGATGCAAGTAAAGCTACATGAAAGCACGAAAGACATAGTGTGAAACAATCGCGTGAAACATGTCGCACAGGGGCGCCGGAACCGACGTCACCGACCAGATCGGCTTTGCGGGCATGCGCCGCAAGAAAAAGCAGCGCCGCGGATTGAGCGTATTCCAGCTCAAGGTAATCGGCGCGGTGGCGCTGGTGCTTTCCGCCGGCAGTACCACGCTGGTGCCACTGATTTTCGGATCCGACACGAGCAACATGACGTCGCTCACGGCCATGGTGCTATGCGAAGTGGTGTCGTGGTTCGCCGCGCCGATCTACGCGTGGCTGCTGGTGCAAGGCTTCCAGCAGACGCGCAATCGCGTGGCATACGGCGTGCGGCTGCTGTTGTTGGCACTAATCGCCGAAGTGCCGTACGATCTCGCCACTTCGGGCAAGCCGTTCGATTTCGGCTCGCAGAATCCGGTGTTCGGCCTGTTCATCGCCTTCGCCATGCTCGCAGCAATGAAATGGGTGGCGCAGCGCTACCAAGGTGCCATGCTCGTGATCTCCGACATTGTGCTGGTAGTGGTTGCCGTATTGTGGGATCTGCTGTTGCGTGTCGGACTGCGCCAGCATCTGATGAGCCTGGGTGTGGTGACGCTTGGTTTCGTGCTGATTTTCTGGCTGATGCACTCGCGTGAAAACACCATGATGTTCACGGCCGGTCTGTTCGGTGCGGTGATGATGATTGCGCCTGGCGTCGGTGTTGCATTCGTGCACTACTACAATGGCAAACTCGGATACAAACATTCATGGACTAAGTGGATGTTCTATGCCTTCTATCCGGTAATTTTGCTGATTTGCGCGGCTGTCGCATGAAATTTGATCATATTGCGAGAGTTTTGACAACGTTCGCACTATACTGAAAACAGACTGAGAGGGCGTCGTCGCTCCAAATACCCCCCGTTCCACTGTTGGCAGGGGTGCGATGATGCTGTGAGCTGCAAAGGGGCTGACATGGACAAGGCTGGCATTCGTGAGGTGGCCAAGGCCGCAGGAGTGTCGATTTCGACGGTTTCGCGCGCGTTCACGCGTCCGGAGCTCGTTTCCGAGCGTACCAGGCGCAAGGTGCTCGACACCGCGGACCGGTTGGATTTTAATATCTCCCGTTCCGCGACGTCACTGAAGTCAGGGCAAACGTACCGTGTCGCCATGCTGATGAATGAGGAAATCACCAGCTGGTTCAATATGGAAGTATTCGCTGGAATCAATTCCGTCATGCATGATGCCGGATACGACATCTCTCTGTTCCAGCATGTCGATACCGGTGAGAACAGGCGTGACTTCTTTACGAATCTTCCGGTGCGACGCAACGTCGACGCCGTGTTCGTAACGTCGTTCGGCGTTGAACCGGAGGAAATCCAGCAGCTGCAGCGTATTCATGTGCCGATCATCGGCATCAACACGCCATCGCAGGACGGCTTCGACGCAACGATCTCCATCGACGATGAAGACGGCATGTTCTCGTCCGCGCAGCATCTGATCAATCTTGGGCACAAAAACATTGTGTACGTGTGCTCCGATGCAGTCGATTCGATCAATTCGTCGATCGACGCGCGCGGGCAGGGCTTCATTCGCGCATGCAAGACCATGGAGGGCACGCACGATTTCAAGTGGCGCGTGCTTTCCGTGCCGCGCGGCAAAACGTTCGCCGATTCGGCGTTGACCGCGCTGCTTGCGTTGGATGAGTTCCCCGACGGCATTTGCTGTCAGACCGATATGATGGCGATTCCGCTCGTGCTGCGCCTTGACCGGTATGGGCATCGCACGCCGCGCGACTATTCGATCATCGGCTTCGACGATTCCGCATATGCCGACACCGTGAACCTGACGACCATGCGTCAGGATCCGTTCGCCATGGGTCGTGCCGCAGCGCAGAAGGCCATGAAGCTGATTGCGGGGGAGACTCTCGAAAATCCGTATGAGGTGGTGCGTGCCCAGCTTGTGCTCCGCGGCACCGACTCCGTCTACGGCGGAGATCGCTGATTTTTCTGCCACTCTTCTTCATGCCTCCGTACTTGCCGCTTTAATTCACACCGACAATACGGGGGTATTTTCATGAAAATTTTTGTAAATGAATGAAACGGTTTACAATCATTTGTTTCGCGACACGCCGTAGAGGGCATCGGTTAGGTTAACAAAGGCTGATCGCAGGGGTGGCCTCGGCGTTTTTGCGAACGATTTCAAACTCCAGTTGGCAGAACGGATTAGACGCTTCGGTACTGGAAAACAAAGATTTTACGGCGGATTCTAGCGGTGGTTGCAACACCTGGTGTTTTTTGGTGTTGTTGTCTTGGTTTTCTAGGTTAGCTTGCGGCGTCGAGGAGTTCGAGGATTTTCTCGCTTGGTTTCATGTAGCCGAGGGTCTTGCGTGGCCGGTCGTTGAGTTCCTCGGCGACCGCTGGCACCTTACCGACGAACAGCGGCAAACATACGAAAACACGCTCGACATAACCGGTACCGGCATCATGGGATACGTGACCATACCGCGCATCAAAGTGAAACTGCCCGTCTACCATGGCACCAGCGAAGGCGTGCTGCAAATCGCGGCAGGGCATTTGGCGGGAACGTCACTGCCCGTAGGCGGCGAAACCACGCATGCGGTGATTTCCGGGCATACCGGACTGCCCAGCGCGAAACTGCTCACCGGTCTCGACGAACTGCAAAAAGGTGACACGTTCGCATTCCACGTGCTCGACGAAACCTACACGTACCAGGTTGACCAAATTTCCGTAGTGCTGCCGAGCGACATCAGCAAACTCAACATCGAATCCGGCAAAGACTATGCGACGCTGATCACATGCACGCCATACGGGGTGAACTCGCACAGGCTGCTCGTGCGCGGGCATCGCATACCGAACCCGAAGGTGCCGGACGCGACCACGTACGACGAGCCGGGGTATATGACGGCTGTGGCGGCTCTTGTGATTGGGCTGCTCGTGTCGATCATTGGATTCGCGTGCGTATGGCTGGCACGGCTGTGGCGGCGCGGGCGCATCGTGAAAGCCGATCGCGTGCCTGCCGGGCGCCACTCGTCCGGCAGGCGGGCGTAGTTTCTCTTCTTCCTTCTCGTATTCTGCCGGTCTTGCGACGCTGCGATGTGCGGGAATGTACTATCGCAACTATCGCGATTATCGCAAGATGAAGAAAGTGCGATGGTAGGGGAGAGATGAAGAAATCGGATATTTCCAATATTTCGAATGCTGAAAGTGCCGAACGCGCTGAAGAAAGTGTGCGATCGAGTGTGCAACCGAGCGGGAAATTCGGCGGGGAAGCGGATCGACTGTTTGGCGTGGATCCTGCGGGACTCGACGAATCCGCGCGAGGCATTGCGGTGCTGGTGATCGTCGGCGTGGCAGTAGGACTGCTGTCAGGCATGTTCGGCATCGGCGGCGGCACCGTGATCGTGCCCGCGCTGGTATGGCTCGGACTGACGCAACGCAATGCGGCGGCGACGTCAATGCTTGCGATCGTACCGACCTCGATTTCCGGCGTCATTTCTTACGCGACTTGCGGAAACGTGGACTGGCTCGCCGCGCT
>ERZ1032758.180-NODE-180-length-12831-cov-7.939183_pt1 | contig 12831 bp, 12 predicted proteins | sample MGYA00516958_ERZ1032758 | MGnify/ENA primary metagenome ERZ1032758 (study PRJEB33719, sample SAMN04262538) | wastewater metagenome | biome: sewage system; feature: street-access sewage; material: sewage | place: Peru: Lima | collected 2012-08-07 ...
CGGCCAGTGGGCGGATTCGGCGCGAGCGCTGGGCTTCTGGGTGGATCGCACTCCGCGGGCCGGCGACGTGGCCGTGTTCGCGCCGGGAGTGCTCGGCTCCAGCGGCACGTACGGGCATGTTGCGGTCGTGGAGGCGGTCGGCGGAGACGGTTCGATCACCATTAGCGAAGCGAACGTGGGCGGCCAGGTCGGTCCGTTCCGGCGGACGATTTCCGGCACGGCCGCCGGACTGTTGGAATACATCCACTACTGACATGGGACTGATGGTATGGACGATGGGTCGGCGGCGTGCCAGCCGACGTTAGCGGATTGCATCGAACCACGCCCAGAAAGAGGAAGCGCCCCCAGTGGGGGCGCTTCACATTACTTATGCTTTGCGGCTATGCGACGCGTTCCACCTTATTGACGAACAGGTGGAACCCATGGCGTGCGGCGGCGACGCCCTGCGGTGTCCTGTCGGCCAAACGGTGTAGGTCGCTGTCGTCGTACGCTTTGAGGGTCAGCGTGCAATAGTAGCGATCCCCTTCTCCTTTAGTCAGGTCCAGGTCGGGGTCAGCGAGAAGCCCCTCACGGTCGGGCTTGCTCCCCTGGGGATAGCACAGTTTGAAACGGACCGTCCAATCGGCGGGTCCGCCGATCTCATACTCGTCTGATTTTGCGCCGGGAATCTTCGCGGCGATGTCCGCAGCCTGACGGTTCGCCCGTTCGATGCTATCCGCCTTGTTGCAATGACGGTCGAGCCAAAGATTCACCGCATGGGACACGTCCACCCCTTCGGATTGGGTGCAGTCGCAGTCGACGTGGACGCGAAGCGCATCCTCATCCCCGTCGTACCCGGCCGTGACGGTCACAACCTTGTGGCAGATGGGGCATTCGCGCCCCGCATACAGGTCGCGGAACCGTTCGAATGACTCGACGCAACGATTCCACTTCCAGGTGCGCCCGTACAACAATTCCTCATCGTATCCATGCAGGAAGGGGCAGTGGTCGCTCCGCCAATGCCTGTGTCCGATGTGAAGGGGCTTTTTGCCGGGGAAACATTCGACGTCCGGCTCCTTGCCGCAAATCGGGCACGGCGTGAACTTGTCTTTTTTCATGGTTGTTATCCATCCTTTCGTTTCGATGGTTTCCGCCCCCTCATGCGGGGCTCGATGGTTGACTATGCGGCGGGAACGCATTAAGGAAGCCGTAAAAGTGACCGAATTCGACCACTTTTACGGCTTGTACGGAAAGAGGAAGCGCCCCCAGTGGGGGGCGCTTCGCATGCACGCTGGCGGCATCTCAGACGGCGAGTTAATGTTTCCGTCTGAGATGCCGCCATCGCTCCCACGCCGGCCGGAAAACTATCTGAAAAACGTCCGGGCGGGCGACGTTGACGTGCGTCGGGTTGAAAGTGGGTGCGCGCTGGCGGGTCTATGGCTGTGATAGAGGAGCACGCCTCGCCGCCATCGCTCCCACGCCGGTCGGGAAGATGGTGAACCGAATCGGCGTGGGCGACGTTGACGCGCAGCGATTCCGGCGGGCTTCGAACCCGTTTCCTCCCGACTGTTGCGGGCGCTCTGCCTGTTGAGCTACGGAACCATGCTCCCGCCCATACCGCACACTGACGGCATGGGCGGGAACGGCGGATGGGCTATATGCGACGCCGACCCCATCCGCTTCATCGGAGTGTGTCGTCGCGCGCCATCGCGACCGTCCAAGAGTCCATGGCGCACACGCGGATTGTTTGGACTCGCCGCGTGCCTTGTGTCGTTCCAACCGGGTTCGAACCGGAGGCCTTCCGCTTCGGAGGCGGACGCTCTATCCACTGAGCTATGGAACGTTGGTGGCTTTGCCACTCGGACGTACTATGCGTCCGTCGGATTGGCGGGATTCGAACCCGCGGCCTCCCGGCCCCCGGCCGGGCGCGCTACCGACTGCGCCACAATCCGTAGGGCGTTTCTCCCGACCGGCGGGGGCGGCACGCCCTTGCGGGAGCCGCGTGACAGAAAACCATGTCCGGCCTGTGGCGTGAATGCGCTGCTTGCACCGCATTCCGTCGTGCCCCCCCCCGTGGGATTCGAACCCACAACCCAAGGTTTACAGGACCCTTGCTCTAACCATTGAGCTAGAGGGGCGTGTCGTGTCGCACGGCGGATCACGAGCGTTGTTGTGTTGAGAGAGTCCGTTTTTCCGCAAGGGTTGCGGCGCGCTTGTTCTCTCACCGTGCGACCGAGAGCCTCCCACCGGATTCGAACCGGTGACCTGCCGCTTACGAGGCGGCTGCTCTAACCGACTGAGCTAGGGAGGCGTGATGCTGTCAACGCTCTGTATGCGTCCCTCTATGCCGCGTCGAGACTGCATGCGATAGCAGCGGAATGGCGGGAAGAATGAGCGTGGCCAGCAGAATGTGCGACAGCATCGCATTGTCGGACAATATCAGCCCGATCACGCTATAGAATTGGATGGTCAGCAGGGCGAAGGTCATGGTGTCGTTGAAATCGTTCATGACCGTCATATGCGTCCCCACGTCGAACGAGTGATGTCCACAATCTGCGTGGCGAACCCTGCCGGATATCTCATTGCCTTGCCTCCTTGACGGGGACGCATATAGAGCGTGAAGAATGACGTCAAGAAGGGAGCGTGAGGCCGAATGACCGTAAGGCATGTGGCGCAACGTATCCCGTTCCGTCCCAACGGCACCCAAAGGGCGTTGCTGGAACAGTGCTTCGGAGCCCGCCGTTTCGTCTACAACCAGCAGGTCGAGGCGTTCGACTCGTATGACAAGAAGACGAATCCGGTTCCGGAGTATCCGAATGTCACCGACCTGAAGACGAGGTTCCCGTGGCTTGGGGATTGCCCCTTGCCGTCGAATGCGATGAGCCAGTCGATACGCGATTTCGCCCTTGCGAAAGGCTCATACTTCCGCAAGGGCGAGCATGGGCGGAACAGGCCGCGCTTCGCGTCACGGAACGACAACATCCAATCGTTCCGCAACTGCGCTCCCATCCGCCACATGGAAGGAAACAGATACCTGCTGTCCAAAAGGCTCGGATACGTCCGTTTCCGCAAGCGTGATTGGCCGCGTTTCCCACTCGAACGACTGTCCAGCTGGACGGTCAAACGTGAGAACCGGACGTACTATCTCGTGCTCCTGTTCGACGTGGACATCCAACCCATGCCGGAAGCAGAGGATCATGTCGGCATCGACCTGGGCGTCAAGAATCTCCTCACATTGTCAACCGGCGAGAAGATCGACTATCCGAACCGGCTACGCCGATTGGAGGAGAACGTCAAACGGGAGCAGCGCAAACTATCCCGCAAAACGAGAGGGTCGAGCAATTATCGCAAGCAGGGGGCAATCGTAGCCAAGGCGTACGCCAAGCTCCGCCACTACCGCGAGAACATGCAGCACCAACTGTCCCATAGGCTGATCGAAGAGAACCAATTCATCGGTTTGGAGACGTTGGCGGTACGCAACATGGTCCGCAAGACGAAGCCGAAGAAAAGCCCGGATGGACGGTACATGCGTAACGGACAGGGGCGCAAGCGCGCGTTGAACCGGCTCATCCATTCCGCCTCGTGGTCGCAATTCGTGGAGCTGCTTCGGTACAAGGCGGAATGGTACGGGCGCACGCTCATACAGGTGGACAGGTTCTATCCGAGCTCGAAGCTCTGCCATGAGTGCGGTTGGAAGTATGAGGAACTAAAGCTTTCCGAACGGGAATGGACGTGCCGTAGTTGCGGAACGCGTCATGACAGGGACGTGAACGCGGCGAAGAATATCCTTACGGAAGCGGGACGACTCTTTACGCTATGATCGAAGACTTTTTCGGAACCGGCCGACAACCGGGGATAGCCCGCCTAACATGGAAGGCCTCTGAAGCCCCTCGGGGTTCCAAGCGCGTCCACTTCACGGGAATCACGGGATTTCAATCCCGTGAGTGTCAAGCGATTCATATGCGTCGCCAATTCGCGTCGCACGGCCGAACTGGGGTCGGCGGCCACCAGACGGATGAGCCGCTCGTCGGCCAGAATCGTCTTATGGCACAGGCGGACCGTGTGCAGGCGACGCTTCGGGTCGGCTGCCAGAATGCGGGCGGGAATGTCGGACGAGTCCAGAAACGCGGTCGAATCCATCCCATCCAACACCAAAGCGCGACGCTGCAGGACGGTCAGATAGGCGTTGTCCGTCAGGTCGAACCCCTCACGGCGGCGGAACAGCGTATTGTCCAGCGCGTGACGGGCGAACACGGCGCGATGCAATCCCGCACGATACAGTCGGGCGGACAGTCGCCGATCCGTATGGTCGCCATACCGCTCCAATCGTTCAAAATCGTTCATGCCAGCCCGTATGCGTCCCGCACTCGGGGACGCATAGCATCGCACGACAACGCGAAAACGCCTTTATGAAAGGATCGGAATGCTGAAACTCATCACCATGCCGGCCGGCAACGACCGCACGTATTGGACTCTGACCGTACTGGGACGGCCGGCCGCCGTAGGGCACGCCTCCAGTCCGACCGCCGCCGTCGAAGCGGCGATGCGCTGGTGTGCGAACAATGATTACGAGCCGCACGGACTGGCCGTCACCGCACGCACCAGCGTGCCGGGAGGCGAGCGCGTCTCCTACGAGGCGACGCTGTGAGCCGAGTGATACGCTCGCGGGCGCTGCTCACGCCGCCCGCCCCGCCGGTCTTGGAGACGGTGAATGGCATGAGCGTGTCCGTCAAACAGCTGGATCGGCTGGCGGACACGCTACGCGACATGTACGGCGGCAGCCGTGACTGGCGTGAGGATGCTCGTCGCATACTGGCTGCCGTCTAGCCGCCGGACGCATACGATACGGCGTCAACTACCGTGACGACAAGCGTCGCGGCTTGGACGTGAGCGTGATTCCCGTGACTCTCCTCTAAGGGAGGTCGTCACAGGCGCCCCATCCATCATGGGTGGTTGACTTCACCCTGCCCTTGGGCCTATCCGAGGGTCTGTATCGCCCTATCTCTGATGTTCAGGGCGGCGTTGTGGTCGGCATCGTCGCTATGGCCGCAATTCAGGCAGTCGAAACGGGCGCGGTCACGATTGCCCTTGTCCACGTAGCCGCATCTGTTACACCGTTGGCTCGTGTACGCGGGGTCGACCATCACGACCCGAATGCCTTTGGCGGCGGCCTTGTAGGCCGTGAACTCCTGCAACTGGGAGAACGGCCACTGGTTGAGCATGTTGCGGCGACGCCTACCGGTCCGGGTGCCCTTGCGCGCCAATCGGCGTATCCGGGCCAGGTCCTCGAAGGCCATGACGCCGATGCCGGGGGTGTCCGCGAGCCTTTTCGCCGCGCAGTGGTCGACATCGCGGATGAACCGCTCTTCCCTTTTGCCTATCGCCTTCAAGCGGCGGTGGGCGCTCCGGGTGCCTTTTTCCTGCAATGTCCTCCTGTCGTATGCGTAGCGGCGTCTGACGCGCTGGACCTGCGGATACCGGTATTCACATCCCTCCGAATCCTTGTAGAGGGCATGCATTCCCAGGTCGACGCCGAGCACCCTGCCTTCGACCGGTTCAGCTTTGGGGATGCGGAACGTGAGCGTCAACCGCGCCGTGGGATTGGTCGGATCGAGGACGAGCGTCACGGTCTGAAGCCTCCGCTCCGGATACCTCGATGCGAACCACTCCGGCATTCCAGGCAACAGGAAGCGCTGGCGTTTCTGCCCGTGCATGGAGCTCAACGTCAGCAGGTTCCCCCGAAGGCTCATGGTGCGCAGGTCGAACCTGATGGTCGGTTTCCTCCTGGATGCCCTGAGCGACCATCTGCGTTTCGGATGGTTCGAGTTCCACGAGCGCACCGCGCCAGCGGCATCGCGCAGGGCGTTGCACACGAATTGGCTCGGCAATTGCGGGAACCTACCCCTTAGGCCCGCGTAGAGCGCCTTGTGCGCGGCGACCGCGTTGATCGTGTGGTTGGCGTCGTACCAGGACACCGCCGAACCCCAGACGCGGTTGTATAGATCGGCGAGCCGGGAGTACATGGCGTGCTGGTCGGGCGAGAGCGCCAACGGCATGACGAGGGCGCGGGTGGGCGTGTTGTCCGCCATGCCCTCGCGTCGTCTTGCCGTGGCGCTCTTCTTCCTAGCCATATTCTGTTCTATGCGTCGCGGCGATTGGGACGCATAACTTCCGGGAAGGAGGCCATGCAATCCCTCCCCGCCCACGAGGGGCGGAGTATCCTCGCATGGATTACATCATGAACGACACCACTTTGCTTTGGTTGGACATTGAGACGACCGGCTTGAACCCGTCGCATCACGCGCTGCTTGAAGTGGCCATGCGCGCCACCCGCGCCGATCTGGAACCCTACGCCGAATACCATGCGGTACTCGCCTACAATGGCGTGACCGACGATTTCATTCGCGGCATGCATGGGGCGAACGGACTGTTGGATGAGTGTGCCGGACCGGATGCGCTGCCGTTCTCGCAGGCGATCCGCGGCATGCGTGACTTCGTGGACGGACTGCCTGACGGTGAGATCGTGCCGGCCGGCTCGTCGGTCAGATTCGACCGTGACTGGCTGGATCATATCAGCCCAAGTATTCTCGCCCGCTGTTCGCACCGTTCGTTCGACGTATCCTCCATGCTGATTGCCAACCGGCTGTGGGATGGCCCGGACGCGCCGGAGAAGACCACCGACCATCGGGCAGGGCACTGTCTGGATGATGAGCTGAACATCGCCCGCTGGCTGAGGGATGTCATATGGGCAAGGTGAGGGGCGTTCTGAAAGCCATCTGGCATGGCCCGTGGTTTCGTCCCGCGTTGCAATACACGCTGCTGTTCGCCCTGACGGTCGCGGCAAGCCCGTATCTGGCCGTCCTATGGCGCATCATCCTATACGGTGACGCGTCCGACCAGATGCTCCTGATCATGTTCGCAGCCGGCGTCTGGTACGTCCGCAAGCTCTGGCTGCTACGCAAGCGGAAACGCACGAAAACGGATGAAAGCCGGACGTCGGATCAGAAACCTTCAAACGACATGTGAAATCTAGCCTCGCATAGCCTCTCGTGAACCTGTCACGGGAGGCTTTTCTCATGTCCGACATGCAACCCAGGAAACCGGCCGGCACGCCCGAGGGCGGCCGGTATGACGTCAAAAACGGCGGCAGATCGGACGCCGATCTGGACGAATGGGCGCAGACCGTCGACCTGCAGCGCAATCCGTTCGATTCGACGCCTGTCGACATGCCGAATTTGGAGGCGGACATTATCGCCGCCCTGCCCGAACGATACGCGGGCTCCCATATTCTTTCATTCGACGCGAATGGCGTGGTGACGGGCATTGATGCGGATGGGCGGAAATTCACGGATACGACCGACCCGCAGGTAAGCCGGCTCACCTGGAGCGTGCCCGACGATCTGCCCGATCCGCCCCGCACTCAGGAACGTTTGGAAAAGGCGAGGGAGGGCTGGCTGACCGTGCCCGGCGGACTGTCCGACACGGGCCGGCCGAAGCGCGTAAGCGGGGAACCGTGGTGCGTTCGGGCGGCGAAACGCCGCTACGCCGACCGGTATGCGGATGTGCGCGCCCTGCAGGACGGGCATATTGTCGTGGAACTGACGGATGGAACGATTCGCATCATGGACGCGCCTGACTGGGTGCCCGCCCAGCCGAAGAACATGCGTCGCATCCACGTCACATCGGGCAGGTGGCGGCTGGTGCCCGCCGACTCGCTGGATGACGGACAGATAATGACGGGTGTGACGAAAGCCGATTTGGAGTATTACGCGAAGCTGGGCGAACGGGTCGTGGGCCCCGAGTTCGATCACGTCATCCGCGTGGACGGTACGGGACGGCTCACCATCCGACTGACGGACGGCACGAAAGGCACCATCCAACTGCCTGACGACGAGCCCCGTCCCATTCCGGGCGCGACGTTGCGCTGCGGTGACGATGATGGGGATGACGGGCCATACCGGCCGGAATTCGAAGCGGACGATACGAAGAGACCCGTACGGAAACAGGCGAAAAAGCCGGCTCCGGCACCCGTTTCAAGGCCGGCACGGTCCAGCCGGCTGGTGGAGGTCGCATCGTCCATTCTCGCGCCACTGGTCGCCCTGTTCCTTCGCTGACCGGCAGTTTTACCGGATAGTCGGCACTATCACTCTGCAGGGTGATGGTGCCGTCCGTTTTGTCTGCCTCGTTGTCTGGATGGGCGATTGAAAACTTGTATGCATTGTATGCATCAAAAAACCGACTATGCATGCTATGCGAAGACACAACTCCGGAATTGACTGCATACAATGCATACAAGAAGACGGTTTGGCTCAGGAGTAGGGCTGAGAGGGCAAAAATGTATGCAGTCGGGGATGCATACAGACTGCATACAAAGTGCATACAAGTGAGCACGAGCACATAAGAGAAGAAAAAGAGAGGATTCTTCTTCTTACTTCTTCTTTATATCATCTGTTTTTTTTATCTTCCACTGCCCGTGTTTGCGAGCAATCAAGAACTTTCTGTTTGTGCCTTCAGGCATGTACGGATACCGCTGAACCATCTGAATCGCCCATCATGTCTCATTGCATGTTCTTCTAGGTCGGGGTCGGATGTAATTCATGACAAACCACATGGCTCGTGACTTGTATGCATTGTATGCATCAAAAAACCGACTATGCACGCTATGCAGAAACACAACTCCGGAATTGACTGCATACAATGCATACAGAAACGCGAATAGGCGTGTCCGTAGGGCTGAGGGGCTGTAAATGTATGCAGTCGGGGATGCATACAGACTGCATACAGAATGCATACAAGCATGAGAAAGAGTAAAAGAGAGGATTCTTCTTCTTACTTCTTCTTTTATACTGTCTGTTTCTACGCTTTCTACTGCCCGCGATTTTCAGGCAATCATCTTCTACTGTCCGCATCTTCAGGCATTCACGGACCCCATCGCGCTCATTGCCCGTTTTCTTCAATCGAGCCGTCAGTCCCGACGGTCCGCGTGCATAGCGTGCCGTATGACTCAGGTAGTGAAGGCGACGGGCACGATGGCCCGTCATTCGGGCGGCGGTCTGATTCGAACCACGTCCGGCGAGGCGTGGCTGTACTACGAGATGCCCAGCCAGCCGTCCGTGGCGGATGCGGGCGACTGGCAGGACAGGATGGCGGCGGCCAGGCCGTATCTGACGGTATTGTCGCGACTGGCCGATCTGACGCCGAGCATTCCGTTGGCGAACCGTAAGATGCTGAAAAGCTACTATCGGTCGATCCATATTCTCGCCGTCTCCACGCCCGTCCAGTTCACGCCGTCGCCCACGTTGGATGAGGCGAATCGGATGCGGCTGGCCCGCGAGTATGCGGGGAGGGCGGTGCACGAGCGGTTCACGCTGATCGGCGTGCGGTTGAATCAGGGCGGTCGGGTCGGCAAACGTTCGCTGATCGGCCGTGTCGCAGACTTGGTGTCGCAGGCGTCCGACCAGCTGATGTACGCGGAGGTTGCGGATGATGCGTTCGAAGCCGACCGGCAGGTGATCGCGCAGATTCTTTCGGACTCCGGCTGCCGGCCTCCCAGCGAGCATGTGATGAAGCGTGCGTTGGCGTGGTGGGTGTCCGATCCGAAGCCCGATCCGGTGCCGATCATGGTGGAGCGCGGTCATATGCATGCGTTCGCCGGCGAGCATGACTGCCGTCTGGCGGAGAAGCTGCGTGAGACGCAGATCGAATGCTCGAAATGGTCGGCCCGCCGGGAGCTGTCCGGCACCTGGCCGATGACGGTGGTCACGTTGGGCGCGCTGCCGTTCGACGGACAGGATGAGCGGGTCACGCCGAACTCGGATTGGGCCGCAACCATGTTGAAGAGCGTGGAGTCGGGCGGCATGGGCTGTACGGCGTTGTCGCTGCGCGGTCTGGTCGAGCCGGGTGAGATCAGTCGTGAGCAGATCGATAAGGATAAGGACAAGGTGCTGGAGCAGGCCGTCAAGCAGGCCACGGATGGGCATAAGCGCAATCTGGGTATCGCGTCCGACTTGAATCAGGTCTCGGAGGTCTATCAGATGGATGGCCGGCCGTGGCCGACCGTGGTGGATGCGCATGTGCATGCGGCGATTCCGGGCATCATCGAACGTACCAGCCAAGTGGGGTATCCGGGCGAACTGAACATGAACGCCGACCGGCAGGATACCGCATGGCAGGATATGATGATCGGCTCGGATGTCTTCTACAATCCCAGTCCCGTCTTCTGGCCCGCTCCGATTGTCGCGTACGCGGGATTGTCCGGCCGTTCCATTGCGGGTGAGGATTTCGGCCTGGGCCGTAAGGAGGATTTGCCCGGCGCGCTCTTGGGTTTGACGGAGGCGGACCGGCAGCCGGTGTACGTGTCGCCGTTCGCGGCGCGCGAGTTGCACACTGCGCCCGCACTATTGGTGACTGGAAAAACAGGGTCGGGAAAAGCGCACCCTATTTCCGCCCTATTTCCAGTCCCCCCGCAGAAGCGTTTTCCAACCGGCGGAATCGTACCGTTACGCGATTTGCGCGAAGGCGACATGCTCTACTCTCGCGACGGTCTGACCTACCCTATCGTACATCTGACTCCCATCAAACGCAAGCCGATTTACCGCGTCACCCTGTCGGACGGGCAGATCATCGACACCGGAGACGACCACCAGTGGGCCGTGTACGATTTCACGGCCCGCAACGGCATCCGCCGCCAACAGCTCCATCCGACCACCGAACGGCAGGACGAACTGGTCCGGGCCGCCGAACGCATCCGCCGTCTGGCCGCACGGACCAGTCCAGACGAGGAGTGGACGGCCAAGGAGATTTGGAACGCGATCGCCCCATACATGACGGCCGCCGACTATGGCACCGAGACCCGCGAACAGTGGGTGTATGCCGTCATGCGCTACATGGAGATGCCGCCCCGCAACATCCGTCGCGAAGGGCATCAGAAGCGTCCCGGCCGCGTATGGCAGACCCGCCCCCTGCTTGAAGAGGCCATCGACATACTCGAACATCCCATCAAGGGCAACATCACGCCGCCACGCCAACGTCGCATCGACATGCTGAACAACGCTTTGAACACCCAACTGCCCGACCATATCAGCCTGGGAGGGTTGACCGACCTGATGGGCGGCGGCACAAACGACCGTGACGCCGCCAAGACCATCCTCAATCGGGTCACGCTGCCAACCGCCGACGTACGGCTTACCCAAAGCCGGACGCTTCAAGGTTGGAATGCCCGTGAAGCCCTGCTAGCCTGCGCCCAACGCATCCTCTGGCGCTACAACGAGGATGATCGGCCGCACTATGGCGAACAGGTCGCCACATCCGAGGAGATGCTTCAGCAGGGATTGACCGCCCCCGGCGGACAGGCGAACTGGGCCATCCGTGTGACCGAACCCATCCAAGGCGAATGCAATCCGCATCTGCCCGTCGATCCGTGGTGTCTCGGCGCATGGCTGGCAGACGGAAGCATAGGCTCCGGCCATGTGGCCTCCGATGACACGAACGGAGACTTGGATCATGTGCGCGAACATTGCACGGCCGCCGGCTACGAGATCGGGGAGATGAAGAGTGACTGGTTGATTTCCGTCCATGGTCTCAAAGCCGACCTGCGACGGGCCGGCGTATTGGATGACAAGCACATTCCCGAAGCCTACTTCCACACGTCCATCGAACAGCGGCTCGAACTGGTACGCGGCCTATTGGATCAGGATGGCACCATCAGCCCGGACAGTCACAGCATCGAGTTCACCCAATCCGCCGACCATAAGGCCATTGTCGACGGGCTTGTACGCCTTCTACGCTCGTTGGGCGTGATCGTCCACGAGCCGCGGTTCGCCACGTCCGGCTACACGGTGGACGGCGTGCGTCATGAAACGCGGGGACGTTGGCGAATATCGTTCACCACCACTCTGCCCGTCTTCTCTCTGGAACGCAAGAAACGCCTCCTGCCGGAAACCCTGCGCGAAATCTCCCAATGGCTGTACGTGAAGAACATTGAGATTCTGCCCGAACAGGATACCCGCTGCCTGTCCATCAGCTCGCCCGACCATACGTATCTGGTCGCGGGATACGTGCCGACCCACAACACGCGCGTGCTCATGCATCTGGCCGCGCAGTGGGCGCGCCTACGCAATCCGGACAATCCGAAGGAGTACATTCCGGGCGTGTTCTTCGACCCGAAACCGAACTCGACCGATTTTGGCCCGTTCGTCCGATCCATGAACGGCGTCATCATCAGACTCGACTCCAAGGAGGCGGAAGGCATTCTCGACCCGATGCGCTGCATCCCCCGCTCCATGCCCGACATGATCATCACGACCGCCGTGCAGATGCTCACCCAGATTACGGGCGGCGCGAACGCGCCACGCGAACGCGACATGGCGTTGACCAGCATCATCGGCTACGGCATGCGCCACGGCGCGGACTGCACGGGCGAGGCGGTGCGCATGGCGTATGAGGCGTACCGGAGGCGCGCGCCCGACGCGGGCGCCATCGACCCTCTGGTCGAACAGGTCGCGCCCATGCTGGAACGCACGTATACGAACAGCCAGATGTTCCGCCTGATCTACGGACACTCGCATGGCGGGCGGCATCTGGCCGTATCCGACGGTCTGACCCTATTGAGCGCGGGCACGATGAACATCATCAGCGAAAAGGAGGCGAACTCCGGTCCGTCCGACATTCAACGCTGGGTGGTGCGTATGGCCGCATTGGGCGCATCCGCGTCGATCATCGGACGCAACGGCTTTCTGATCGTCGACGAGGCGTGGAGCCTTCTGGGTGACCGTTTCGGTGACAGCGTGGTCAACAGCATGGGCCGTCTGGCCCGCGACCAGCATTATTTTCCCGTGTTCGCCAGCCAGAAGG
>ERZ1032758.182-NODE-182-length-12761-cov-14.825043_pt1 | contig 12761 bp, 9 predicted proteins | sample MGYA00516958_ERZ1032758 | MGnify/ENA primary metagenome ERZ1032758 (study PRJEB33719, sample SAMN04262538) | wastewater metagenome | biome: sewage system; feature: street-access sewage; material: sewage | place: Peru: Lima | collected 2012-08-07 ...
TTCTTGTGCGTGGCGTTGGGCTGATTGGGGTCTGGCGGTTGACGTGCGCCTGTTGGGGTGTGGGCCGGGGCTCCGGTGGGGGGGGGGGGGTGGGTTGGGGTGTCTGCTGTTGTTTGGCGTAGCGCTGCTGTTCGTATGCTTCGCGTTGTGCATGCTCGCGGTCCACGTTGCTGGATAGTTTTTCGGCGTTTTTGCCGGGGTCGATGTAATCGGCTCCCTTGAATGGGTCGATGTAGTTGTCATTGTTGAGCAGGCCCATGAGGCTCCTTCGGTTCATTCCTTCCTAGAGGTATTCTACCGGAATTTTTCCGAAATATCAGTCTCGTGGATTGCCGAACATCGAATTGTAGATGATCGCGAAATTGCGGTTGCCGTACGTCGAGCACGCGTCGCCTTCGCCTGCGCCGGCCTTCAGCGCGGCCTCGTTCGGCTGGTAGGGCGTGTAGATGTACAGCAGCGCGGTCGCCTTGTTCTCGATGTAGACGTCGCTGCCGCCGCAGCCTGCGTTCGGATTGTATCGTACGTAGTTGAGAGCGCCGGCATGGTACGCGTATTGCGATTCGTGGCGCACGTAGTACTGGTATCGCTTCGCCGCCCCGTACACCTGGTTGAAGAATCCGGCGTATTTCGCATCGCAGTTCGCGTCGTCCGGACAGCTCAGGCCCATTGCAGATTTGAATTGAAAATCGCTTGGATCGGTGGCGGTGAGCAGATGCTGCTCCTTCTGCAGTACGGTGAGCAGCACCTTCTGGCTGATGCCGCATGCGTTGCCCGCCTTATAGATGATGGCTGCCGCGCTTTCGTTCTGTCCGCCCTTATACGCTTGGCAATATTCGTCCGCCGCTTGCGATTGCGTGGTGAACGTCATGGTCTTCAGACACTTGTCGCCGGTGCACGTCGCGCCCTGCTGGTCGAGGATGGTCTGCACCTGCCGCTCGCTTAACGCGTTGCCGTTGAAGAACGCGCCGTCGGATATGATGTTGCCCGGGTTGAAATCGTACAGCGATCGCATCTCGCTCTGCGCCGCTTTCGCCTCACTGACCTGCACACGCCAGCCGACAAAGCGGATTAGGCCCGCAATGATGGCTATCGCCGCGACCGTCGCCACCAATGTAGTGGCGATCATGCCGATGCGTTGCTTGAGGCTCGCCTTGTTCCATGTATTGCGCAGTTTTCTGCGCAGATTCTTTGGAACAAGGGATTTGCGGTTGCCCGTCTTGCGATTGCTTGTTTTGCGGTTGCGTGACCTGTTTCCGCCGGTTTTCCCGCCGCTGTTTCCGCTCCGATTGGTTTTGCGTGTCATCTTGCGTGTCATCGGTACCGTATTGTATCGCGCGCGGTTTATCCTTTCCTGAAGAAAGTAAATCGTCAATCGATTGACGTAAGCGATGCTAAACAAATCGAAATATCGGGAAACGAATAGGGGAATGCGAACGGAAGCGGAGAGCGGAAAAGTGCGAATCGACAAGGAACGGTTCTTCAATCTGCCGGTGCTTATCCTGATCGCCTCGAGTTTCATGCTTGGCATGAGTGAATTCATCGTGGTGGGCATCCTGCCCGACATCGCAGCCGATCTGAAGATATCGGAGGTGACGGTCGGCAATCTGGTGTCCCTGTTCGCCTTCGTGTACGCGCCCGTCACCCCGCTCGGATCCGCGCTGTCGGCACGGTTCCCGCGATTCGCTACGCATCTGACGCTGATCGGCATATTCCTCGCAGGCAACATCCTATGCGCGTTCGCGCCCAACTACGCGGTTCTGGTGGTGGCGCGCATCATGATCGCCTTGGTATCCGGAACGTTGGTGGCTGTGGCCATGACGTACGCGCCCGATGTGACAACGGACAGATTCCGTACGAAATTCATCGCATGGGTGTTCTCCGGCTTCTCCATCGCATCCGTGGTGGGCGTGCCGGTCGGCACATGGGTGGCCAACACGTTCGGTTGGCGTTGGGCGTTCCATATGATCAATGTGCTCACCATCGTTCTCATCATCGGCATGGTCATGGTGCTGCCGCGCAACAGCCACATCGTGAAGATCGGATTCCTGCCGCAGTTCCGCCTGTTCTTCGACCGCCGCATCCAGTTGGGCGTGCTCGACGTGGTGTGCGGCGCGGCCGCCAGCTACGTGTTCTACACATACCTGACTCCGATCATGCGCGATGAAGTGCATGTGCCTGAACAGTACTTGAGTGTCGGACTGGTGATCTTCGGCGCGGCCTGCCTGTGGAGCAACCTGTATGGCGGCAAGCTCGCGGACCGGGGCAGGGGAGTGGAGCCGCTGACGCACATCCGTCCCATCTACTGCGCCCATGCGGTGCTCATGGCGTCGCTTGTCGTGGCGCATTGGGTACCGGTATACGGCGCGCTGCTGCTGGTGGTGCTCGGCATGTTCATGTACCTGCAAAATTCCGCGTCCCAAGTGCTGTATATGGACGTCGCCTCGCAGTCGCATCCCGGATCGTTGAACCTGGCCGCGTCGCTCAACTCCATGTCGTTCAACATCGGCATCGCGATCGGTTCCGCGGTCGGAGGTCTAATCAACGGCCATTTCGGACTGATGTGGCTCGGCCCCGTCGGCGCGCTGTTCCTGGTATGCGCCATCGCCATCACCACGTTCCTGCGCCCGTTCGTCGCGCAGGAACGAGACTTCTATGCTGATATATGACGGGGAACACGGTGGTCAGCCGAGCGGCTTCCACTGATCGGTGTCATTGACGTCCCCGAACGACGCGCCGTTCGCCACCCAACAGCTTTGCATTTCCGCGTTTGAGAAATCCACTGTGGTGGGCTGGTTTTTGGCGTGCGCGTCCAGATCCTTCTTGTACGCTTCCTTGTCGTAGTTTTTCGGCACGATACCGGCCTTATGAAGGCAATCGACCATGGCTTGGTCGCCATCGGAAAGCATGCCGGGATTGCCGATCTGCATCTGGTATACACCGGTCACCGCAATGACTTCAGTGTTATAGCATTTGTTCTCATCCTCGTTGAACTTCTTGCGCTGTTGGTCGCTCATGCCGGTGGTATCCCGCATGGCGATCATGTACAGGCCATTGGAGAACTGCCTGAGCACCGGTGTCGTATACCCATAGCTGGTCACGCACTGCTTGTAATTCGACCAGGCAAGCTCGTAATCCGGTTTCGATACGCTTCCCGACTTTCTGGAACGCTTCAGAATCGTTTTCTGTGCGTCACTCATGGGATATTTGGTATCGGGTTTGGCGTCCAAATCAAGAAGGAAATCGATGTAATCCGGTATCGAATTCGCGATTTTGGATTTGGATGTGTCGCTGCCGGCACTTCCGGTCGGCTGTTTCGTATCCTGCTGGTCGACAGCCACCCCACAGCCCGCGCAGCCGATAAGAGTTATGCCTACCAAGCATGTGGTGATGTTTCTCGACACATGGACTATTCCATTCCGCATGGCGATCGAGCTTCCTAATACTGATAATATTCAACATAATCATTTTGAGTCAATGAAGAGCCTCCGCTGACTGAGGCGGAGCAATGTTGCTTAGCGAGCGCTCTGCTTGTCTGCGAATGTTGCGTCCTATCTTGCTGTGCGTAGCAATATTGGTTATGGTAATCGGTTTGAGTCCTTACATATGAACTTGTCGGTTGCACACTCCATTCAACATGATAAGGGCCTTCGCTATATGAGCCACTGGTGACAGGGTACCGACATACAGCACTCGCCACGGCAGTGGCGCCGAAGCATATTCCGACAGCTGCTATTGATGCGGCAATTGTTTTCGCTAATTTATTGTGTTTCATCCAGGACATCATCGTCCACCTTTCATCATCATATCGAACCGCCTTGGCCCGGTGATTCATATGATATGAGTTGTTTTACGGGGTTATTGCGAACGATCTACTCAATATGAGTAAGGGGTGGTGATGAAATGATGTATTGTATTGCGGCAGGGGGATGTTTCCCAGGGGAAGGAGCGTTGTACCATGACGGGGAAAACGGTTGGTGGTCCGAAGATATTGCTTGTTGACGATGACAAAATCGTCATCGAGGCGCTGACTGACCTATTCAAGCGGATTCTTCCGGCGGTGGGTATCGTCGATTCGGCTACCAGCGGCGTTGAGGCTTTGGAATTGTTTGCATCGAATGCCGACCAATATGCTCTTGTGCTGCTTGATATGTCGTTGGAAGGTATGCAAGGCCCGGAAGTCTGTCGTCGCATGCGGTTGATGGACTGTTCCACGCCGATTCTCGGCATGACCAGCTTCAGTCTGAACCGGTATCGCGTGCCGCTGGCGGCGGCTGGCGCGCAGGGGCTTGTCGGTAAAGGTGACGAGACGCAGCTCGAACAAGCCGTCTCCCGTGTCCTTTCAGGATGTTTCCTGCCCGGTTTTGAAACTCCGATGGCGGCTTATGCGAAGCTGAAATGCGATACTCAAGCGGAGTCCACGCTCACCAACATGCAGGAAACCATCATGAATCTGTGCGCGAACGAGTATCTGACGGATGGAGAGATAGCCGAACGGCTCGGCATATCCATCGCCACCGTGCGCAAGCACATGCAGAACATCGTCAAACGACTGAACTGCCGTACGCAACGGCAAGCCATCATCACATGGCTGAAACGTGGGAACGGGCGCTGACATGACCGAAAAGAACGGAGCGTTCCGGTTGTCGGATATGCCGCGAATCAAACATCCGTTCCGTCTTGCGGCCATCATGACGTGCGAACTTCTGATGGTCTATGAGGCGGTGTGCCACCCCGGTTCGCCAATGGCATTGATGTTTACCGTCATGCAGATTATGCTGACCGGTCTCGCCTATTTCTGGTCCCGTGCGCGCGTCCGTATGCCTATCATAAGGATGTGATCGGCCGGTTGATTGGCGAGGTGTACGCGAACGTTTCGCGTCATGCGCCTTCCGGAGGCAAGTACGAGGTGTCGGTTCTGGTGAAGACGATTCCTTGGAAATCACTGAAGTGAATGATATGGGTGCCTGGCATTCCGGCAGCCTGCCCGGCGGCCATGGTCTCAGACAGTTCGCGGCTGAAATCGAGCATATCGGAGGAAGTCTTTCCACCGATTGCGAGAACGGCATATGGATGTTCCACGCGCGCATTCCGTTTGACTGATGGCTTTCCGGCGCGGAGAACGGGGTAAATGCAACGAGCCGGTGGATGATGCTGGGGAACACCTGGTTCCACATACCCATATTGGGTATGCCGCGCGTGACGGCAGGTCTTGGGGGTCTAGACTAGGGGATAAAGCGGGTCATGGCGGCCTGACGGCTGCGTCGTTTGTGAGGGGGCTGATGACGATGTCGAGGAAAACGGGCATGCGTGGCAAAGCTATTGCCGTCATATGCTGTCTCGCTTTGCTTGTCGGCTGCACGGGCTGCGGGGCACTGAAAGAAGGCTCGCGACGGGAGCGTCAATCCCAGCAGGGTCAATCATCGCAACAGGGTGAACGAATCGCGTCGTCGCTGAAGGATTATGCGCGATCGTTGTTGGATTCCGACGGCGGCAAAATATCCGATCAGCAGAAGTCCGCGCTGGAGAAGGCCGCTTCAGGCGGAAAAGTCAGCCAAGCCGACTACGAACGCGCATGGGCGGATTACAAGCAGTGCATCATAGACAAAGGCTATGCCGAGCCGACGTTCGACAAGTACGACAACGGCATTTACGCCCTGCCTTCGTACAACACCGATGGTGCCAGCAAAGAGGCGATCCGCAAACTCAATGACGATCTGACATCCTGCAGTATGCTGCATGTCACGGATATCAACACCGTGTACAGGCTCCAGTTGGGCAATCCGAAGCTGCTGCTCGACGACAAGGAGGTTGCGGCCGACTGCCTGCGCAAGGAAGGCATAAAGCCCAAAGACTACACCGCCGATAAGCTGGAGAAGGATTTGGAATCCGGAGAAAGCGCAGGACTGCGCGATAACAGGAAGGCGCTGACCTGCTTGGTGACGGCCGGAGTGAACGTGACCGCCTCGGATGAGACGGTCTGGTATCCGCTGAAGTAGTCTGATGCGCGAAGGGGCTCATATGCGAGTGGTTGTGGAAGGGCTGGCCCACCGGTTCCCGGGGACAGACCTGCTGTTCGAGCATCTTGATTTCGTGGCGGAACCTGGCTCCACCATCGCGGTATGCGGACCATCCGGTTGTGGTAAATCGACATTGCTGTCGATTCTCGCCGGTTGGGAGAAACCATATGCCGGAACCGTAACCCGTGAAGGCGTGAACCGTGTGGGATGGGTGTTTCAAAACCCGTACGGTGTGGCGGAACGCACCGCGCTCGACCACGTGGTGTTCCCGCTGCTCGCCAAAGGCATGCGGCGCAAGGAAGCCGAGCCCAAAGCCTTGGAAGCCATGGGGCTGTTCGACCTCGAATACGCGGCCGACCGCCGGTTCTCCGACCTCTCCGGCGGCGAGGCGCAACGTCTCATGCTGGCACGCGCCGTCTGCTCCAAACCCGACATGCTGCTCGTGGACGAGCCGACCGCTCAATTGGATACGCGCACCGCGCATTCCGTCAGCCATGTGCTGAACAACCTTTCCGGCCAAGGCATGATCGTGCTCGTGGCCACACACGATCCCGACACCCGCGACGCCTGCGACCGTGTGCTCGACCTCGCCGACTACGCGCCAGGCGGCAGCAAATCGCAGGAACCGGAATTGGAAGAATAGACGAATAGAAAGGCATCGACTCATGGGAAAGAAGCAACGGGGCACCAAAGTCATGAACAACGGTGCCAGACGCGGACGACTCGCATGGGCTTGGAGCCTGCTCGCCGTGGCAACCGCCATATGCGTGTCCGTGGGAGCATGCGCGCTGCTCCTGCCAGACCGCGCGCCGGCATTGCTCGGCTCGGCAGGGGAGACGACCACCGCGCCAGCCAGCGTGCAGGAATACTCCGGTAGCCAGCAAGTGACGGTTGTGCCCACCATCTCCACCGAACGTAATCTTCTCGGCAACGCCAACGGCACCGTCACCGCCGACTGGTCCGCAGACGGACTCGCCTCCGGCAAAGGCGCATACAAAGTCAACGACCGCGTGGTCGTGGCCTTGAACACCGCCACACCCCTATACCGTGACCTCAAAACTGGAGACAAGGGCGACGACGTGCTCGCACTGAACAACGAGCTGAGCCGACTCGGATACAACAGCGTGGCCGGTTCCGACACCTACTGGTGGGCAACATCCGACGGCTGGCGGCAACTCATGAACGACAACGGCAACCCCTCCGACGGCACGCTTGCGCTTGCCGACACCATGTGGATTCCTGAAAACGCAGTCGCGGTCGACGAGTGGACGGCCACCACCGGTTCCATGGTGACGGGCGGTACGGCAATCGGAAAAATACCGGGAGCGTTGACGAAACTCACCGTGAAAAACGGCGCGGCGGTAGGACAGGATCGCACTATAGGCATGTATGGCGTCAATGGAATATTGCCGGCCGATAACACGGAAATCACCGACGCCGAATTCCTGCGTAATGTGTCGGCAAGCGAAACGTTCCAGTCCATGGACATGCAGACCAAAAAGGCCGGTCTCGATGCCACCGTGGCATTGAAGGAACCATTACAGGTGCTGCGTGTGCCGGCGGGAGCGGTGTTCGGCATCGACGGCAGCAGCGGCTGCATCGTACCAAAATCCCGTAACACATCCAATACGCCGGCGAAGGTGACGATTGTGGGCAGCGAGCTGGGCGTGAGTCTGGTGCAGGTACAGGATGCCGACGCGTCCGCGATCGCCAACGTCGAAATCGGCAGCGGGCTCAACGGGCTGGTTTGCAAATAGTCGGCGGACGAATCGCAAGAAACCGTTGAACTTCGCCAAACAGTGTGAAAACCGCATGAAACCGCCAATAAGGAAGCGTATATGAGACTTGGATCGGTGCTTTCCGAAGCGCTGCGCAACATCGGCTCGGGCGTGAGCCGCGCGTTCGCCATGTTCCTCGCCGTGCTGCTCTCCGGAACGCTGCTGGGCGGATATGAGGCGATGACCGTGATCGACTTGGAATCGCAGGCCGTGCAGCGCATCAACGCGTACGCTGACGTCAACGCCATCGTCGGTGGAACGGTGGATGGCACCGCATGCGACCGGTTGTCCGACGCTGGCGATGGAATGACGGGCACCTTGGCTGGCGCGATGCGTGCCGGCGAACAGGTCGTGCCACTCGCGACACCCGGCAAGGACATCTCATCGTATGACGTGACGCCTGGTATGATCCGGCTGATCGCCGGCAATGCCAAGGCCGACGTGTCCGGCGTATGGGTGCCGCGCGACGTGGCCAAGGACTTCGGGCTCGCCGTGGGCAGCGCATTGCAGACACGCGAAGGCACCACACGTGTGGCTGGTGTGTTCGACTGGCCGAACGATGGGCGTGACACGCGTTTCGCCTACGCGTTCATCGTGCCGGTGTCGGCGAGCGCCTCGACGTTCAACGAATGTTGGGTCAAGCGGTGGCCGGCCGATGGACAGATGGAAAATCTGCTGTATGCCACGTTGGTGGCGGGTTCCGGCTCGTCGAATGCGGGTGTGACGCAGGTGAATAAGGGGTTTGATGCGCATTATGACGCGCGTGCGTCGTATGTGAATCGTTCGACGCGGTGGATGCCGTGGGTGGGGTTGGCGATTGGCGTGTTGGTTGGTGTGTTTGGTGTGCGCCGGCGTAGGTTGGAGTATGCGGGTGCGTTGCATTCGGGGCAGTCGAAGGGTGCGCAGTTGCTGGGTATTGGTGTGGAGACCGGTGTTTGGGCCGGGCTGGCTACGTTTGCTTCGTGTGCGTTGTTGTTGGCGTATGCGGTGCGGATGAGCCGGTCCGATTGGGTGGCGGTGTTGGCGGCTGCGGTGCGTACGCCGTTGGCTGTGTTCGCCGGTGTCATGGTGGCGAGTCTATTGGTGGGGTTGTTGATTCGTGAATCGCAGTTGTTCCGTTTCTTCAAGAAGCGTTGACGGGTTTGAAGAAACGGAACAATCCGTTGGGGTTTTGGCTGGTGGCTAGGCGATCGCCTTTTTGATGCGTTGCAGGCTGATCGGTTTCGGCGTGCCGAGTTCCTGTGCCCACAGGGACACGTAGAATTCCTCCAGCATCCAACGTACGGTTTCCGCCTGCTTCATCAGCGTTTCGTGGCGTGGGCCGGCTGGTTCACGTTGTGCTTTCGCCACGGCCTTGTCGGCAAGTTGTTTGGCTTCGTCGGCTTCCCAAGCCCATCGCACGTCGCGGTTCTTGTCGTTTTTCGCCTTGGTGAGGCGCAGCAGGTCGGCGTGCAGGTATCGTTCGATGGACGGCAATGCCTCTGGCGGCGTCTTGCCGATGAAACCGGGGTATACGAGTGTGGCGATGTGTTCGCGGATCGACTGCAGCACGCTCAGCAGTGGCAGGTCCGCTTTGCCGGACACGGCTTTGTCGACTTCCGCATACCGTTTCAGTATGGCGATCACGTCATGCGCCACCGCGTACACGGTGTCCTCGTACACTTCGCGCACATCGAGCACTGCGTCGGCGAGCGCTTCGTCGTCGGGCAGCTGGTCGATGTTGGGCAGGAGCCGTTTGACGGCTGCCAGCTGCAGGTCTTCGGTGAGCTCCTTCGTGGACTTGTAGGGGGCGGAGGCGAGCATGAGCGCTTCCGTGCCGAGCCAGCGTGAGGAGATGCGTTCACCGGGCAGGCGCAGCGTGTCGAGCGCGCCTTGCCAGAGCATGGTGGCGCGTGCTTCGGTGGTCGCTCCCGCTTTGTTGAGCAGGTTGGCTTGTTCGACGAACTTGCCTTGGTCTCCTGCGTTTCGGGCTTGTTTTTCGACCATGTGGCGTGCGGAGGCTTTGGCTTGTTCGGCGAATCTGCGTTGCAGTTCGACGAGTGATTTGCCGGTGCCGAGCGTTTTGACGGGGCCTCGCGCGTGCCGTCTGCCGTGCTGGTTCTTGCGGTTGGGCGGCAGCTGCTGTTCCACGGCGAAGGTCATGCGCAGGTATGGCGCGAGCTTGTTCCATAGTTCGCCGGTGAGGACTTCCGGGTGGATTTGCGCGCCGACGATACTGATGGCCGCCTGCGTGAACACGTGCGGCAGGTCGGGCCATGCGGCCATGCCATCCTCGTTTTCGGGGGCGATGTTAGGCTTCTGCTGGCTGCCGGAGCCCGGCAGGTCGGGATAGCGTTCGTCGATCCAGGCGCGGATTTTGCGTGCCGTGTCCGGAGCGGGCACGAACTGCACGCGCAACGTTTTCGGCAGCGACTTGATCATGCCGACGATCAGCTCGTCCAACAATCCCGGCACATTCCACGAGAACTGTTCCGGAGTCAGTCGAGACAATGCTTTCAACGGCACATGCACGGTGACGCCGTCGTTTGGGTCGTGCGGGTCGTAGATGTAGCTCAACCTTAGATCGATGGGGGAGCCGTCGGTGCCGAGCGTATGCCAATGGTCGGGATAGTCGTCCAGGGACACCGAATCGGAGCCGGCGAGACGCTCCACCTTGTCCGGATCGAAATCCAGCAGATCGGGCTGCTCGTCGTGCTTCGTCTTCCACCATTTCGCCAAATCGGCCACGCTGGTGACGGTGTTGGGGATGATGGCGTTGTAGAAGTCGAACAGATCCTCGTCACCGACGGTCTGCGCCACCTGGCGGGTGCGGCTCGCATCATCGGCTGCATCCTCGAGGATGTCCCGGTTCCTGGTGACGAAATCATCATAGGAGAACCGTTGCTGGATGTCGCCCTCCACCAGACCCTGCCGGATGAGGAAATCGCGCGCCTCAAGCGGATTGATGCGCCCCCACTGCACGGTGCGGTCCTGCACGATCGGCAGGCCGTACAGGAGCACCTTCGCGCTCGCCACGGCCGAGCCGCGCGAACCGGACCAGTGCGGATCCGCGTACGTGGTACGGGTGAGTGCTCCGGCGAGCGGCTCCGCCCATGCGGGATCAATCTGCGCGGAATACCGCGCCCACAGTCGGCTTGTCTCCACCAGTTCGGTGCTCATCACCCATTGCGGTGTCGATTTGGCTACGGCGGAGGCGGGGAACAGGGCGAAATGCGTGCCGCGCGCGCCCTGATAGTCGTTCTTCGCCATCTTCTGCGCGCGTTTCATCGCACGAGCGCGTGCCGCACCCTTCAAACCAGCGAAATCGGATGCCTTCGGCTCGCGCGTGACCTGCATGCCCATCATGGACAGCAGGCCGGAAAGCATGGACGTGTGGATGCCCTGCGCGTCCCATGAGCAGCACAGCGAATGCGCTGCCTGCTGGTTAAGCGGCAGCTGGCGGATCTCCAACGGTGGACGGGACACGGGAATCGGCTCGCCAAGCTTGAATTTGAACTCCTGGCACATTTCGCGCAGCTGGGCGACCAAATCCTTCCATTGGCGCATGCGCAGCCAACTCAAGTACTCGGTCTTGCAGATGCGGCGCAGCGCGGAATTGCTCGGCTCGCCATCCGCTTGGAACACGCGGTCCCACAGGTTCAACGCGGTCAGGAAATCACTGGTCGGGTCCGCATACCGGTTGTGGATCCGATCCGCCTCCTCACGGTTCTCGTCGGGACGTTCGCGCGGATCCTGCAGGCTCAGGAACGCGACTACTACCAGCACCGCCGCCAGAGTGTTCGGCGTGGTCGACTTCGCGGCTTCGATGACCATACGGCCCAAACGCACGTCGATCGGAATACGTGCCAGCAGACGGCCGGTATGCGTCAACACCACCTCGCCATGTTTGCGCGCCACGGCCTTCAGCTCGGTCAGCTCGTTGAAACCATCCGACACGGCCTTCATATCCGGCGGATCGATGAAACCGAAATCCGTCACATCCTTCGCCGTACGCGCCACACCCACCGACAGCATGTGCAGCACGACCGCGCCCAGGGACGTGCGCAGAATCTCCGGCTCCGTGAATTCGGGACGCGTCTCGAAATCCTCACGCGAATACAAGCGGATCGCAATGCCGTCGGCGATACGGCCGCAACGGCCCGAACGCTGGTTCGCGCTCGCCTGGCTGATCGGCTCGATAGGCAGACGCTGCACCTTCGCCGTCTTCGAATAGCGGGAGATACGCGCCGTGCCCGGATCGACCACATATCGGATGCCCGGCACCGTCAGCGACGTTTCGGCGACATTCGTGGCGATCACAATACGCTGATGCGTATGCGGTTCGAACACCTTATGCTGTTCCTTCGAAGACAACCGTGCGAACAACGGCACGATCTCGATCGCATCCGGCCTGCGCATATCCGCCGCGCGCGGACCGTAATGGCGGCGCAGCGCGTTCTCGAAATCGTGGATGTCGCGCTCGCCGGAAGCGAACACGAGAATGTCGCGCGGACCACGGTCGTGCGTGGAATGGATCACCAATTCGGCGCAGGCGCGCGCCACCGCGGTGGGCATGTCCACGTTCGTGTCGCGCGAATCGCGGCCGTCCCTGCCATCCGGCGCGGCCGACAGCGCCTCGTAATCCGCGTCGCCGGGCATCGCGCCCGTTTCGAAACCCGGCACGGAACGCATCAGCGCCGGCGCGGTGCCCAACGGCTCATACACGATCTGCACCGGATACGTGCGTCCCGACACTTCGATGACCGGCACCTTCGTGTGCAGCGCGTGTTCGAAATGCTCCTGGAACTTCACCGAATCGATTGTCGCGGACGTGATGACGAGCTTCAGGTCGCGCCGCTTGGGCAGCAGCGCCGTCAGATAGCCGAGCAGGAAATCGATGTTCAGACTGCGCTCATGCGCCTCGTCGATGATGATCGTGTCGTACTGCATGAGCTTCGGATCGCGTTGGATCTGCGCCAGCAGGATA
>ERZ1032758.195-NODE-195-length-12420-cov-10.196199_pt1 | contig 12420 bp, 9 predicted proteins | sample MGYA00516958_ERZ1032758 | MGnify/ENA primary metagenome ERZ1032758 (study PRJEB33719, sample SAMN04262538) | wastewater metagenome | biome: sewage system; feature: street-access sewage; material: sewage | place: Peru: Lima | collected 2012-08-07 ...
CCGTCAATATTGGTCTTCAGATCCCAGTCATGCATAATTCCGCCCGGCGCCCCGAACAGCTGTCTCTCCTGATCCAGGAAGGCTGCGGACTGCCAGCCATTGCCATAGCTTTGCAGCATATGTTTCTCCGGATCAAATCCACGTTCTGTATAATATTGAAGGATCGGAATCTTGGTCTTTCCTTCCTCTCCGACCATCATGCCCCAGATGACTTTCCGCTCCATCTCCGGCATTCTGCTCAGATCCGCATAAAACGGCAGTTTATATTGACGCCGTACTGGTCGACCAGATCCAGCCAGCGCTGCTTGTTCGCCTCCCCATAGCGCTCCGCACGCTTGGCGTAGGCTTGCGCGGTCAGGAACTTCGGCGGTATCGACTTGCTGTTGTATTTGTCGGCGACCATCACGATTTCCTGTTCCAGATTGACCGGCATGTAATCGACCGGAGGCAGCGGCAGGTTCTGCGCGATGACCATCTGCTGGGTCAGGCCGACCCCAGTATGATTGCGCGCGAACTGGGCGATGGACTCGTCCACGCCCTGCTCCAGCAAGTACTCGTAGCCGAGCAGGCCATGCAGGATGTAACGTTTCCCGTCGAATTGCAGCGGTTCGCCATCACTGCCGTCATGCTTGAGCACGCGATACGTGCCGATGTCGTGCAGCAGGCCGCCGATCGTCGCCAGATGCTCGTCGATCAGGCGTTTCGGCACACGGCCACCGGTGATGCCGTCCGACGGCAGGTCGGCTTGTTCAGCTGCCCCGGCGGAATCGTCAAGCGCGTTGCCGCTGCCCTGGCCCAGCTTGTTGGTGAACAGCGCGTTCTGATGGCGGGCGAGCTGGCGGGCGATGGTCGCCACGACAACGCAATGCGTGTGCACCAGGTCATAGGCGGCCTGGGAAGGGGCGATTTTCTTGTGCAGCTCGTCAATCTGGTCGAGTGTGGGGATATAACCGGTCATACGGCTCATTGTAGCCATCGCGACACGCCGATAACATCACACAATCGCAAGGTGCATTTCCACAGATCAGCCATTTTCCGGCCTTCATCATAAACAGCGATGTCGATTGTGCTGCGCAATCCGGGCGTGTCGCGCCGGCGAGGAGGAAAAGAGGAGAGCGTTGCGAGCAAGTTACAGATGCCGGGTGCCATCAATCGCCCGATAAACGCCTCTCAGATGGAGCGCACGTGGTATTCGCCGGTACGGTTGGACGCCACGATCATCTGATCGTTCTTCAGCGCCTTCCAGCCATCGGACTCGTTCTGCTCGAAGCCGGAACTCGCCACGACTACACCGGACGGCTTGCCGTCACGGTCCTGCACGTCACGGTACCTCATCACACGGTAATCGTGAGCCTTCTCGCCCTTGCCGTACTCGTCGTAAATCTCGACGATGCGCGGCGACGTCTTCTCGCGGCCGGCGGCGCACAAAGCCACGAGCTGGTCCTGGCTTTGGATCATGCAGTTGTAGCTGGACTTGGGGTACGCCTGACGCAGCTGGCGTACCGCCTGCGCCACGGCCTCATCCAGCGCGAAGCCGAACGCGATGTATTCGAGGATGACCGAGAAGAAGATCGCGGAGTCGGAACGGCCGCCGGTCGACAGGAACGCACCCTGATTGATCGGGTACGCACGGTTGAGCACGATGTTGATGCCGCGGTCGTCGGAGATGTCGCCGTTGTGGATGAAGCTCAGCCCGTTCGCGAAGAACGGCTGCTGGTTCTCCAGAATCAGCGGCAGGTTGGAGCTGGCGAGACGTAGGTGCCACAGGCCACCGCGTGCGGGGTCGTCCGCAAAGTCACGGAAAATCGGGTCATGGCGGGCGGCCAGTGTGCTCTTGTACAGTTTCGTGCCGGTCTCGGGCTTGCGTACCTCGCCGGCGGCAAACGGCAGCTCAGTGGGGTTCGACAGCAACGCGACACCCCAACCGTCATTGTGAATCTCGCTGAGATCACGGAAATCCGTCACCTCGTGCATGCCCAGGACGTCGTTGAGGCTCAGATTGAATCCCGATGTCGCGTATCCCAGTAATCTGCACATGCTTGGTACTGTATCGTGCCGCGGCGGCTGACAAGCGGGCGCGGCTATAGGAGTTCCTTATAGCGTGCGCACGGCCGCGATGCGCACGCGGTCCGGCACCCGGCAGACACATGCCGATACGACCAATACGGCCACACAAACGGCCGATTGACGGGCAAGCGTCGTCATCAGGGGAAACTGCCAGAAGAACAATCGTCCACCTGCCCGCTCGCCAATCGCACAACAGACGAACAGGTATAAGGCAGGTGCCGCCGCGCCAACTCTCAGTCCGCACAGGCGGCCACATATCACCCCGAAGCAGCCAAGTCCGCCCACAGATAGCGCCTGCGCGACCCCGGCCGTGCCATATACCGGTATCATCACCGCACCCAGTGCCATCATTCCCGCAATCAACACCAGCAACGCCGCACGATCCATCAGCCACGTATTCCTGACGGCAGCCACATCAGCCGCAGACATGCCAGGCAGCGACCACGCAATCATCGTCGCAGGCACAAGCGCCGCCAACGTCGCAAGAGGCAGACTCACGCCGGAACCGACCAGTGCAGGCAATCCAACCGTCATGGACGCCAATGGCAGCGTAACAAGCTGCGCGGCCAAACACAGCATCGGCAGCTGGGCCATCCTCGCCGTCTTCATGCAAGCCGGCAGCGTTCGTCATCCATAATTCAGCGACCTGATAATCACGTGCCTGCGTGTCCAATATCTCGCATCCGTTCTGTGTGGTGTCATACGTCAGCAGACCGGACAGCAGGTACGAGGCAATCTCATCGCCGGACAACTGTTCACTGTCTTCAGCGCTGAACAGCCATGCAGTATGATCCGCCGGGGATTCGGACAACTTGGCAGGCGTCACATATCCATTTCGACCAAGTTTCCCGGACAAGTCGGCAGCCGGCTGACCGGCCAAACGCAGACCGTGATGCCATCTCGCCGGTCACAGACAGTAGAGGTCGTCCTTGCGATAACCGGATATGCGCCGAACGGCAGTACCAGCGGGACGGCTACCGCGACGGTGGCGCATAGAGCGACTATTGCGCAGACGGAACAGCCGGCAACGGTCCTGTCATGGCTGCGCCATCCGACGACCATCGCCCGTACTGAGGCGGCGGCTGGCGCAAATACGCGGCACCCAGGCCGTAACGCATGGGCGGTTTGCCTCCGCAGTCCATCAGTCCATCAGGAGCGCACGCGAGCCGGCAGTGCGGCCCGTGTGCGTCTACTGCTTAGCGAGTTTCGTCGAATCGTCGACCTTCACGGCATCATTTTTCGTCGCGTCGACCTTCGCGCCTCCCTTGGCATCTGCGGCTGCAGGCTTCGCAGAGGCCTTCGCAGCGCCGTCCTTCGCAGCGGTGGCCTTCTGCGCCGAGCCCGCAGGCTTCGTCTTGCTTCCGTCCCTCGCCGCGGACGCAGCCTTCGTGCTGCCCGAGCCACCGTTCTTCGCGGTCGGTTTCGCAGCCGGCCGTTCTTCCGGTTTGCTGACGGTCACGATCTCGTTGACGCGCGGCGTGCGCGAACGCAACGCGACGCGCTTCAGACGCGGCGGTCGGCGAGTGGAGATGAACAGCGGCTGAACCTCGACCAACGGGTTGAACGGCGCCAGGCCGAACCATTTGATCGGGGAGCCGGCGACGTGACGAATCGCGTACTTGGCCTGCAATGACATCGCGCCTCGCGTGGAGATCTTGGATTCCGGCATCAGGTCCTTGTGAATCAGCACGTAACGGATGGTGCCGATCTCCGGGTCGGCGTCCACCTTCGGGTAGACGGACTTCTGCTGCGGCAGTTCACCGGAATCCGACAGGTCGTGCATGATCTGGTGCAGGTACACCGGAATAGACTGCGACACCTTGAATCCCAGACGGATACGCACTCGGAACAGGTAGCTCGTGCCGAAATTCTGCACGGAGTACTCGCGCGTGAACGGTTCGTCGGTGGTCTGCACCGACACCGCCCACCACGCACGGGCGCGCTTGGGATGATCCGCGAAGATCGAGAAGAAGATGTCCGTATCCAGTCGTCGCATATCCGAATCGCTGGTCAGATACACGATGTTGTCGGCGAAATACGGGATGCGGAAGTCGCCGTGCAGGCGGTCAAGCGCCGGCAGGAAGTCCTTCGGCATCATGTGGCGGCGCTGCGCGCGTTCCAGACGCGTGCCCTCGTTCCACGTGTACATGATGAACAGGATCGCCAACGTCAGCAGCATCGTGAACCAGCCGCCGTGCAGGAACTTCGCCATCGACGCGATGAAGAACATCAGCTGGATGGCGAGGAACACGATGGTGAACACGACCGCCAGCACCCGCTTGCGGTCGTACCACATGTACACCGCCAGCAGGATCGTAGTGGTGATCATCGTGATCGTCAGCGCAAGGCCGTAAGCCGCCGAAATATGCTCGGAATCCCGGAATATGCCCAGCACGATGAGCGTGGCCACGCACAGTACCCAGTTGATGACGGGAATGTACAGCTGGCCGCGGGTGCGCGCCGGATACCGCACCTGAAGATGAGGCATCCAATTGAGGCCGGTCGCCTCTGACACCATCGTGAACGCGCCGGTGATCAGCGCCTGCGAGGCGATGATGCCGGCCGTGACCGACAGGATGACGGCCACATAGCGCACGTTCGGATCCATCATCTGGAAGAACGGGTTCAGTCCCTCCATGTGCTGGTACTCGGGATTGTTCTGGTTCTTGAGGATCCACGCGCCCTGACCGAAGTAGTTGAACACCAGGGCGACCTTGATGAACGGCCACGTGAAGTAGATGTTGCCGCGTCCCACGTGTCCCATGTCGGAGTACAGCGCCTCGGCGCCGGTGGTCGACAGGAACACGGTGCCCATGACGGCGATGCCGGCCGCATTGTGCGGGCTGAACAGGAATTTCACGCCGTACACGGGGTTGAGCGCCGCGAGCACGGACCAATCGCCGGAGAGGTTCACCGCGCCGACCACGGCGAGGAACGTGAACCACACCAGCACCACGGAGCCGAACACGCGGCCGATGCTTTCGGTGCCGCGCGATTGCACGGAGAACAGCACGACGATGATGACCACGGTGATCATCAGCGTCAGGTTGCCGTTTTCCTTGAACAGCGCCTCCAACGGCGGCAGCGTCTTCAGGCCTTCGACCGCGGAGCTGATCGACACGGCCGGGGTGAGCACGGAATCGGCGAGGAACGCCGCGCCGCCGAGCATGGCGGGGATGGCGAGCCATGCGCCATGCCTGCGAATCAGCGAATACAGGGCGAAGATGCCGCCTTCGCCCTTGTTGTCGATACGCATGGCGATGAGCACGTATTTGACGGTGGTGATCAGCGTTATCGACCAGAACACCAGCGACAGCATGCCGAGCACGGCCTCACGGTCGGTGTTGGCGATGCCGCCCTGACCGGAAAGGAACGTCTGCGCGGTGTACAGGGGCGATGTTCCGATGTCGCCGTAGACCACGCCGAGCGCGACGATGGCCATGCCGAGCGAGATCTTGTTGGGGCCGGACTGCAATCTGCGCCACCAGCGGCCGATCGCGCCCTTGCTTGCGGTCTTGGCGAGTTTTTCCGCTTCCTTGGTTTCTGCCGCCTGCTGCTTTGCAAGCTCTTCGCGCTCCTCTTTCGTCAGTGTGCGACGGGAGACTTTCGGGACGTTGGTGAACGTGTCGGCACGTAACAACGTTTCATCGGGCTTTTGAGCCATGATGCTTCCTCCATCGACGGGGATAATCCGCACATGATATCCGCATATTCTAGGTACAGCTACTAACGGAAACCTTGGTATTTCAAATTCAAGCGGTCAGTATATGCCCCTTTTCGGTTTTTTCCAACTTGGGGAGGACGCCGGGCGCCCTTGCCGCCCTCGTCACACCCCGTATACCGTGCGTGTCGTGCGCCGCGTCGCACGCGCGACTTCGGCGACGGGCAGGTCGAACACGTCGGCGAGCGCCGTCAGCGTGTACGGGATCATGTACGGCGCGTTGGTGCGCCCGCGGTATGGCATCGGCGTAAGATACGGCGCGTCCGTCTCGACCATGATGTGGTCCAGTCCGACCAGCCGGGCTGATTCGCGGATACCGTCGTTGCCCTTGTAGCTGACCGTGCCGGAGAAGCTCAGATACCAGCCGTTGTCGCGCGCGATCTCGCCCATTTCGGCGCCGCCGGAGTAGCTGTGGAACACGGTTCGCTCTGGGCTGCCGTCTGCGAGCAGCGTCTCGATGACCTCCCGGTGCGAGTCGCGGTCGTGGATCTGCATGGGCAGGTTCAGCTCCTTGGCAAGCGCGATATGCTCGCGGAAGGCGTCTCGCTGCAGTTCCTTCGCGCCTTCCCCGGTGCGAAACAGGTCCATGCCGGTCTCGCCGATGGCGACCACCTGATGCGGGTATGCGAGGGCCAGGCGATGCACTTCGGCGAGCGCGTCGTCGAAGCTCACGTCATGGTGGGGCTTGTATTTCAGCGACAGACCGTCCGGCCCGGGGACGCCGCGGTGACCGTGGAGCACGGCTTCATTGGGGTGGATTGCGATGGCGGCATGAACGGAGTCGGGATGGTCGACGGCCATCTGGATGGCGGTCATGAGGTTCGGCAGCTCGCACCCGCAGTCGATGATGCCGGTGACGCCGACTGCCGCGGCTTGGGCGAGCAGCTGCTCCACGTCGTACACCGGTACTTCCGGCTGTCCTTTTTCGACGGCTTCGTGGCTCATGGCCCGCGCAAACGGGATGACGGATGCCACATGCGTATGGTTGTCGATGACGTGCGCGTCGTCGGGCAGCGGCGACGGCGCGGGCGCCCAGCTGCGGTCACGATGATGATGCTTGCTCATGTCTCACCAGTGTAGCGAGCGGCACGGCATTGCTGCGCGGCCGTTCATGAGTCTCGCCTCGCCGGCTACCGCCAGCAGTTCTCGTAGGGCAGACCGGTCAGTCGTTCCACCACATGACGGGTTTCGGGCGTGGCGTCGGCCTTGTCGCCGCCGTTGCGCAGGCGGGTGATCTCTGTCAATACGACGCCGTCCGCACGCTTGTTGATGGCGAGATGGGCGGACACAATCCAGCAGATGACCATCGCGACGGCAAGACGGTAAACCAGCCCAGCAGCACGGCTCCCAATCCAATGCCCGCCACCGTCGTCTGCCGTGCGCGCGTCGCGTCGAAGCCGACCGCGCCCAGCACCAGGCCGGCGGCAATCGTCGCTATTCCCGAGCCCGGCTGACGGAACGATGCCTGAATGCCGGAGAACGTGGCGGAACGGTACCGGCGAGTCACGATCTGGTCGATGTCCGCGATGTACGGGAACACCGTCCACCACGGTTCCGGCAGCGTGCCGACCAGCATCCACGCCGCGAACAGCCAGGCCGTACCAAGCCAGCCGATGAAATTGATCGCGTACAGCCGTTTCGGGCCTATCTTGGTCATCGCCCAGCCGAACACCGGCATCAGCGGCAGCGAGACGGCGGCGCATCCCGGCATCAGCGACGCGAACGCCGCCGTATGGTTCCAGTCGTGCACCACGAAGAACACGAACGTCTGGCCGAACACGTCCATCGTCACCTGCACCAGAAGGTAAATGGCCAGATGCTTGCGGAACTCCTTGACGCGCAGCGCGCTCGCATACTCGCGCAACACCAGCCGTGCACGCCGCAGCCAGCCCGCCATGCCGACGTGCCCGTCACGCTTCTCGCCCCGCGCGTGCGCGCCGAATCCGGCAGTCTCAGGCGTCATCTCCCAGGTACACCGCCAGCAGGCGAACACGTATATGCCGAACGGCATCCCCGGAATCCACAGGAATACCCCCAGCGGGATCATCGGCGATATCATCATCAGCAGCAGACGGTGTACGGCCACCTGCCCCAGCTGGGCGCGCGGAATGCGGATCGAGGTGATCGGCGGCATGACCACCGGGGCGATCAGCGTGTTGTCGAATCCGATCACCGACACGTCACCGGGCACGTTCACGCCGTCGGCGGTGAACCGCAGCACGATGCCCACCGCGATCAGATCGTTGTAGGTGATGATGGCGGTGGTGTCCCCGCCCTCCAATGCGAGCGCGGCCTGATAGCCGCCCTCGACTGTGGGGTGCACCGGGCCTATCTGATTGACCTTGAATCCCATGCGGTTCCCGATGTCATGCACCGCGGCCACCTCGACTGATTGGCCCATGACGCGGCCGGGCCGGCGACGTACGTGACCGCGGTGTGATGGTAGCGTTTCAGCAGGCTCAGCGCGCACGGTGCCGATGCGCGGATCGGGCACAACGCTGGCCACGCCTTCGAGAGGACGGTTCAGCACGACCAGCGGCACGCGCTTCGCATAGTCGCGGATGAAACTGATGCCGGGCGCGTCGGTGGACAGGATGACGCCGTTCACCTTGTCGGCGAGATGGTCGAGCATCTGCTGTGTGCGCTGCCCGGACGACCCCGTTTCGATGACGCTCACCGCGCTGTCCGATTCCATGGCCGTGACCTGCGCCCCTTTGAGGATCTGCGACAAGACGCCGTCGGCAGTGTCCTTGACCACCAGCGCGATGATGCTGCCGGGGAGGCCCCGAACGGGGAGAACGGAGGCGGTGCGCTCGCACTGCCGACCGGCACAGACGACCGCGAGGCCAAGGCCGCCTACACGTTCGCGCACAGCGACGGCGTGAAGGGGAATCTTGCGCAGGAGGGCATTCCTCCGCTGAAATCGACGCTCGGCGACCCGCGGCCCAGACCGATGATTTCTTCGGAGGGCAGAAGCCCCACGCCGTCATCGCCCAGGCGTCCAAGGACGTGCGCACCGACTTCACGTATCTGTCGTACACGGCGTACGCGAACTCGATCGCCGTGGATTCCATCGGCCAGTCATACCACGGCAAACTCACCTTGCACGAGGCCCTGCAGCAGTGGGGCGAATCGCTCAAGAAATATGGAGAAGAGTAAGGCTTCACCGTACGGTAGGCCGGGTGCCGACCCGAACAATGAAAGGAACATCATGCAACTGTTGTGGTCGCGCCGCCCGCACGATCGAAATCCCTTCATAATCCGCCGTGCGCGGCAGTCCGACATCTAACCCCTGACGCGACACGCCCGGATTGCTTCACACAATTGAAGCACGGCATTCCGGAGAATGGCGGAATGCCGCGACCCTGTGAACGCAGATAGACGATTGTGCTACGCAATCCGGGCGTGTCGCGTCAGGGGTTGGATGAAAGGCCTCACGCTCCTATCCGATAGGCGCAACCACACACCGGAAAAGAAGAACCCGGCGGGGAAGCCGCCGGGTGAGAGAAGAGAGAGAAGAAGGGGTTCAATTATGGGGTCTCAACAACCTCGCCAACGTTGTAACAACCGCTGACATGTTCTATATAACCGCATCATGCTTGGAGGAATGATGCACGTTCCTCGGAATTATCTGTGAGATGTGTGCCCGACTTGTGAGCATGTAGTCACATCCCGACACAATGTACGGAAAACCGGCCAATAGGCAAGGAACCTGGCCGTTCTTCACCGGTAACAACCCTCCGTCACTTTGCGGCGGGCTGAGCAAACGGCAGAGCTGTTTGTAGACGAAGGCGATCCGACAGGCGAGCAAGTGGGCTGCGGCCGAAGGCCGTCCCCAATTGCAGGGCCCGAATGGCTGTCGCGTAGCGACTGTACCGTTTTGCCCCCGCTGGCGGGGGCTGTCGCGTAGCGACGGGGGGTGGTCACCGGTCGTCGCAATCATCCTCTGCGGACCCACCGCATCCACATCCTCCCCAACTGCCGCAGCCGGGTTCGATGGCAGCAGCGACCACGCGTACGACACCTGATACTCATAATCGCTGCCGCGCCGATGCTCGCTCAGCCGCAGGTATTCGTTGATACGCTGCTGCACGTCCATGAGCTCGTCACGGGTCAGCAGCAGCGTCCCGGTGGTCATCGGCGTGAAGGGGAATTGCCGACGTCTCTCAGCGAGGGGTATGGCCGCGCCAGCTTCCATGACACCGTTGATGCGCATGCGCAGCGCCTTGAGCACCCCGTCCATGACCCTCATGCGCATGGCGGAGTCACGTTGCTCGCTAACGGCCATGCTGAAGGATTCCGCGGCGGGCGCGAACGACTGTTTGGCACCAGAGGGTGCCACATCGGTCAGGTCGACTTGCTCGCCGGCCGTGAAACCGGTACCGGTGGCGGCCGACGCAGCCGGTACTTGCATGATGCCGGTCATCGCAACACATGCGATAGCCACCAAAGCGCGGCGTCACTTCCTTGCATGGCTGTCAGTTGAGCATGATATACGAAAAAAATTCCCTATTTTCTACCATTGCTCACGTATTGGACGAAAAATCCCCCTGACATTCATATGTCAGGGGGATTACAACAAAGCCTCAACAGTCAACGGCCCTTGTCAGCGCCTAGATTTCACTGCTTGAGTTCGGCTTGGGCCGCGGCGAACCGCTCAGCCTCGGCCTTCTTGCGGGCGGCGAGTTCGGTGTCGAAGCGGGTGAGCTCCTCGGCCACAGCCTCAGGCGGAATTTTCGCGAAAATCGGATGCGGCTTCGGCACCGGAGTGCCGGCCACCAGACGCTCGCTCTCCCACGGGTGCACGGTCTCACCGAGCTTGTAGTCGCCGGTGATGATCGGGTACGTGAAGCCCGGCTTGTCGAGGTCTTCGACCTCTTCAAGGCGCGGCAGCGGCGAGAATACGCCTGAGCCGCCCAGCGCCTCGTAGACCTTCTGCGACGCGTGCGGCAGGAACGGCGCCAGAAGGTGGTTCGCGTCGTACACCGCCTGCGCTGCCACATGCAGCACCGTGCCCAGACGAGCCTCGTCGTCCTTGATCTTCCACGGCTCCTCGGCGGAGATGTACTTGTTGATGTCGCCGACCACGCGCATCGCGGCGACCAGCGCGTTCTTCTGGTGATGCTTCTCGATCAGCGCGCCGATCTCGTCGAACGCGTCCGAGGTCTCCTTGAGCAGCGCACGGTCCTCGTTGGTCATCGAGTCCTCGTCGAGCGCCGGGATCTCGCCGAAGTTCTTGTTGATCAGGTTGGCGACGCGATTGACCAGATTGCCCCAGCTCGCGGCCAGCTCCTCGTTGTTGTGGCGTACGAACTCGGCCCACGTGAAGTCGGCGTCGGAGGTCTCCGGGCCGGCGATCGAGATGTAGTAGCGCACAGCGTCCACGGGGTAGCGAGCGAGGATGTCCTTGACGTAGATGACGATGCCGCGCGACGAGCTGAACTTCTTGCCCTCCATCGTCATGAACTCGCTGGCCACCACCTGCTCGGGCAGGTTCAGCGGGCCGAGTTCACCGGTCTCTCCGCCCTTGGAACCCTTGCCGTTGTAGGCAAGCATCTCGGAGGGCCAGATCTGGGAGTGGAAGGTGATGTTGTCCTTGCCCATGAAGTAGTAGGCCGGGCAGCTCGGGTCGTTCCACCACTCGCGCCACTTCTCCGGGTCGCCTTGGCGGCGGGCCCATTCGATGGAGGCCGACAGGTAGCCGATCACCGCGTCGAACCACACGTACAACTTCTTGTTCGGATTGTCGATCCATCCCGCCACCGGTACGGGGATGCCCCAGTCGATGTCGCGCGTGATGGCGCGGGGCTTGACTTCCTTGAACAGGCCGATGGAGAAGTTGATGACGTTGGTGCGCCAGCCTTCGCGGGTCTTGAGCCACGCGAGATTGGCTTCGGCGAGCGCCGGCAGGTCGAGGAAGAAGTGTTCGGTCTCCTCGAAGCGCGGGGTTTCGCCGTTGATCTTGGAGACGGGGTTGATCAGCTCGTCGGGGTCGAGCTCGTTGCCGCAGGCGTCGCACTGGTCGCCGCGGGCGCCGTCGGCGTGGCAGATCGGGCATTCGCCCTCGATGTAGCGGTCCGGCAGCGTGCGTCCGGTGGACGGCGAGATCGCGACCTTCTGCGTGCCCTTATAGATGTATCCGTTCTGCAGGCACTGCTTGAACAGCTCCTGCACCACATGCTCATGGTTGCCGGTGGTGGTGCGGGTGAACAGGTCGTAGCTCAGGCCGAGGTCGCACAGGTCCTTGGCGATCACGCGGTTGTAGCGGTTCGCGAGCTCCTGGGCGGTCAGTCCCTCCTTCTCCGCCTCGACGAGAATCGGGGTGCCGTGCTCGTCGGTGCCGGACACCATCAGCACGTCGTTGCCCTTCATACGCTCATATCGGGCGTAGACGTCCGAGGGCACGCCGAAACCGGCGACATGCCCGATGTGACGGGGGCCGTTCGCGTACGGCCAAGCGACATTTACCAAAACATGACTCATAAATCCCGATTATCCGGCTCAGCGGGGACACCGCGGCGTATCCACAGCATTATCCACAATGCGGCGTCGTGGAACGTGAGTTATGCACATATCCTCAGATTTCGCCGGGTCGCTGGCGGACCGCCGCATCGTATGGTTATGGTCGGCGT
>ERZ1032758.196-NODE-196-length-12398-cov-15.169084_pt1 | contig 12398 bp, 10 predicted proteins | sample MGYA00516958_ERZ1032758 | MGnify/ENA primary metagenome ERZ1032758 (study PRJEB33719, sample SAMN04262538) | wastewater metagenome | biome: sewage system; feature: street-access sewage; material: sewage | place: Peru: Lima | collected 2012-08-07 ...
GTAGGTCTCCCGCGTCCGGTTCCTTCCGCAACGTATATTGCTGTGCTGTGCTAGCGGATTCCGTACCCTCATTCAGGCACGCCAAACCCTCCAGACACAAGCTTTCCTATTGTGCCCACTCCCCCAGACAAAAAAAGACCCCGCAATGCGCGGGGTCTTTCAAAGACTTATCAGGACAGTTTTTCTACTTGGTTGAAGCCCAACTCCACTGGCGTGTCGCGACCGAAGATGGACACGAGCACCGTGAGCTTCTGGGTGGTGGGCTCAACGTCGGAGACGACAGCTGCCATGGTGGTGAACGGACCGTCGGTGACGGTGACCTGATCGCCAACGGCGTAGGAGACTTCAAGGACGCGCTTCTTGTTGGCGGCCGGCTTGTCACCAGCCTTCTTGAGCGCTTCGGAAGCGATCATCGGAGCCATCATGGAGACGACTTCCTTGCGGCTCAGCGGCGCCGGTTCCTTGGTCGGACCGACGAAGCCGGTGACGCCTTCGGTTTCACGCACAATACGACGGGCGTTCTCATCCGGAAGCATGCGAATCAGCACATAGCCGGGAACACGCACGCGGGTGATGACCTTCTTGCCCTTTTCGGTGTGCTTTTCGACTTCTTCCATCGGAACTTCAATCTGGAAGATCTTATCTTCCATGCCGAAGCTTGCCACACGGGATTCAACGTTGGTCTTCACACGCTTCTCATAGCCGGAGTAGGTGTGCAGCACGTACCACTTGCCTTCGAGGGTGCGCAGGCTGTTGGAGAAGTCTTCGACGGCCTTGGCGCCAGCATCCAGCTCTTCGCCGCCCTCGTCCTCCGCGGACTCTTCGGAAGCAGCTTCAGCAGTCGGCTCGGCCTCAGCGACTTCCGGAACGCTTTCACCCTCGGCCTGCAGCTCCTCAACGGCAGCTACGGCCTCGAGATCAGCTTCTGGAGCTTCGTCGAGGTTGTCGGAAAACACTTCGTCAGTCATGCAGTTTCACCTTCAAGTCGTTGATCAGCCGAAGATCCACAGGGTCAGCTTGCCCAGACCGAAGTCCATGCCGGTGACCAGTGCCATCAGGAGCAGCACGAAGATGAACACGGCGAGTGCCCAGAAGAACAGCTCTTTGCTGGTCGGGGTCACGACCTTGCGGAGTTCGTCGATAATCTGTTTGATGAACAAGCCAAGACGCATGAAGATGTTCGGCTTAACGGCCTTTTCGCTATTCTTTGCCTTCGCCATAATAATCCTCCGCTGAGCTTGTTGTAAGAAGCTTGGCAGGGAAGGCGGGACTCGAACCCACAACCTACGGTTTTGGAGACCGTTGCGCTACCAATTGCGCCACTTCCCTAGGTGTACTCTGCCGTTTCTACTTGCTGGCGAGGATTTTGTGCGAAAAACCACGCAAGAAGTAAGCGGCAAAACCGCCAAGTCGAAATAATAGCGGGTATTTGCGACTTAGTCCAACCGGTTTTTCAAGAAATGTCCCAAAACCGCTATTTTTCAACGAAAAAAAGATTCGCACCCGGCATGTCACCGCGGTGCGAATCGTGTGAAAAGTCTCAGTCAGGCCAGTATCAGTCCTCGACCCACTGCTTCATACGCTTCATGCCCTCAACGAGGTCGTCGTCGGCAAGCGCGTACGAGAATCGCAAGTAGCCGGGAGCGCCGAACGCTTCGCCTGGAACGGCCGCCACATGACCTTCGTCAAGCAGTGCCGCAGCCAGTTCGGACGTGCTCGCATAAGCGGTTTTGCTGGTGCCGAGCGGCTTGTTCAGCAGTGCGCTCACGTCGGCGAACGCATAGAATGCGCCGGTCGGCGTCGGGCAGTTCACACCTTCGATATCGTTCAACGCGGCGACGATGGTCCGACGGCGCCTGTCGAACGCCTCACGCATCTCGTACACGGCGTCAAGAGATCCGGACACGGCTGCGATCGCGGCACGCTGGGAGATATTGTTCACGTTCGACGTCATATGCCCCTGCAGCTTGGATGCGGCCTTCGCCACGTCGAGCGGAGCGATCATCCAGCCGACACGCCAGCCGGGCATAGCGTAGGTTTTGGCCACGCCGTTGAGTACCAGCAGCTGATCACGCACTTCAGGCACTGCAGCGCCGATATACGTGGTTTTTGCACCATCGTAGTTCAGATGCTCGTAGATTTCGTCGGAGATCACCCACACATGGTGTTCCACAGCCCATTCGCCGATCGCCTTGACGGTTTCCGGATTCCACACGGCACCCGTCGGATTGTTCGGCGTATTCACGATGATGGCCTTCGTACGTTCGGTACGTGCCGCTTCCAGGTCTTCCAAGCTTGGCTCGAAATTGCGGTCAGCTCCCGCGAACACTTCGACAGGCACGCCTCCAGCCAGTTTCACGGCTTCCGGATAGCTCGTCCAATACGGCGTCGGAATGATGACTTCGTCGCCATCATTGAGCAGGATTTGAAAGGATTCGTATACGGCCTGCTTGCCGCCATTGGTCACGATCACCTGATTCGGATCGACTCCATACCCCGAGTCGCGCAACGTTTTGTCTGCGATCGCCTTGCGCAATTCCGGCAAACCTGCCGTCGGAGTGTAACGATAGTTCTTCGGATCCTGCACCGCTTCGGCCGCAGCCGCGACGATCGCAGCCGGAGTCGGAAAGTTCGGTTCGCCCGCACCAAATCCAATGACGTCGATTCCTTCAGCTTTCATCGCTTTCGCTTTGGAATCAACGGCCAGAGTAGCGCTCGGAGCCACGCGGTTAATACGTTCGGAAAGAGTCTGCCAGTCAGCCATAGTCATGTTTGCCATGCTATCCCTCCCGCCCGAAAAACAACAGCCTTTTAGCACATTTTGGAATTCCTTTTCCCTGTTGACCGGTAGGGGCGGCATATTGCTATTTACAGGGCACCGAACAAAAGAGGGAAAGGGATTAAACCAAGACGAGGTTGTCGCGGTGGACTAGGGGGTGGGCGTATTCTTCGCCGAGGAAACGCTTGAGCTGGGCGGTATTGCGGCCGAGCATTTGCGGGATTTCTTCGGAATCGAATCCTACGAGGCCTTTTGCGAGGTGATTGCCCGCTTCATCGTCGATCCACACCGCGTCTCCGGCGGCGAAATCGCCCCGCACTTCGAGTACGCCGGCGGCAAGCAGGCTGGCGGCCCCTCCGCGTACCGCATTGGAAGCGCCGGCATCGGCCACGAGCGTGCCTCGCGGGTGTGCTGCGAACCCGATCCATAGGCGGCGTGATGATCCACGGTCGTTGATGGGGGCGAATGCGGTGCCGACTGGGTCGCCCATCATGGCCGGGCCTGCGTTTGCCGCGCAGGTGAGCACTGCGGGAATGCCGGAGACCGCCGCAACACGCGCCGCTTCCATTTTGGTGACCATGCCGCCGGTACCCACGTTTGATCCGGTGCCGCCGACCTGCACTTTGGCGAGCGCGTCCTCCACGTTCGGCACGTAGCTGATGCGTCGCGATCCGGGTTCGCTTGGGGGTGCCGTGTAGAGCGCGTCCACGTCGGTGAGGAGCACCAAAGCGTCGGCGACTACGATGTTGGCGATCAATGCGGAGAGTCGGTCGTTGTCTCCGAAACGGATTTCGTTGGACGCGAGGGAATCGTTTTCGTTGATGATCGGCACCGCGCCGAGGTCGAGCAGCCGGTCGAGGGTGCGTCGCACGTTGCGGTATTGCTGTGGGGCGATGGTGTCGGACACGGTGATGAGGATTTGCCCGACGCGCAGTCCGTATTGTGAGAAAGCGTTCTCGTATTGGGCCATGAGCAGGCCTTGTCCGACGGCCGCGCACGCCTGCTGGTCAGCCACGTCGGTTGGGCGTGAGTCGAAGCCGAGGGAGCCGAATCCGGCTGCGATGGCGCCGGAGGAGACGAGCACCACGCGCCCGCCCATGAGTCGCACGCGTGCGAGGGCCGCCACGAGCGCGTTGAGTCGTTCCGGATCGAGGTGGCCACTTGGTTTGGTCAACGAGCTGGATCCCACTTTCACCACGATGGTTTGCGCTTCGGCGATGGCGCGGCGCACTTGGGCTTGCGATGGCGTGTTCATGGTTCCTCCAGGCGTTCGAATGGCCGAAAAGAAAACCCGCCGACATGCCAATCGGCACATCAGCGGGCGTTTTGCTGCTTCTATTGTTCCACGTTTTCGGAATCGGTGGTTTCACCGCGTCCGAAGAGGCTGGTTTCGTCATGGCGGTCGTCGTCCACGGAAGGATCGGCCCAGTGTCCGGCCTTGCGTTCGGCCATCATGGCTTCACGCACGGCTTGGCGCGCATCCATCATTTCGTGGTACTGGCGACGGCGTTCCGCGTTGGTGCGGCGCTGCGAACGGCCGTCCTGTTCCTGCAGTCGCAGGTCGACGCCTCGTGCGCCAAGCTGGGCGCCGTCGAGCATTTCCGCGCCCGCAGCAATGGTCGGATCCCAATCGAATTCCACGGCTCGCGCGCCCTTGCCGATGCGTACTTCGTCGCCAGGCTTGGCTCCCTTGTTGCGCAGCTCGTCTTCGACACCGAGTTTGGCGAGGCGGTCGGCCAGGTAGCCGACCGCTTCGTCGTTGTCGAAGTTGGTTTGCATGACCCAACGTTCCGGCTTGGTGCCGAGCACTTCGTACCAGACGTCGCCGTTGCCGGCTTCCTTGCGTTCCACAGTGAAGTCAAGCGCGGTGCCGCCTTCGTCGTTGCGGCGACGGCGGTTACGCGGCTCTTCGAGCGGCTTGATGACCACGCGCGCTTCTTCTTCGGCCTGTTCGCGTTCGGCGACTTCCTTGCGCATGTCGGCGACCATGGCCGCCAACGCCCAGTTGAGTTCCTTCAAACCTTCGTGGGATGCGGTGGAGATGACATACACATTGAGACCGAGTTTTTCGAATTCCGGTTTGACGAATTCGGCCAATTCCTTGGCTTCCGGCATATCGACCTTGTTGAGGATGATGATGCGGGGGCGTTCGGGGATTGGGATTGCGCCCAACGGCAGTTCCAGCTTGTCGGCATATTCGGCAAGCTCATGTTCGAGCGCCTTGTAGTCGCTCATCGGATCACGGTCAGGTTCCAGCGTGGCACAGTCGATGACGTGGGCGATGATTTCGGTGCGTTCGATGTGGCGCAGGAATTCAAGGCCGAGGCCCTTGCCTTGGGATGCGCCCGGAATCAGGCCCGGCACGTCGGCGATGGTGTACCGCATGTCTCCGGCCATAACCACGCCGAGGTTCGGCACGAGCGTGGTGAACGGATAGTCGGCGATTTTCGGCTTGGCGGAGCTCATGGCTGCGATCAGGCTGGATTTGCCTGCGGAGGGGAAGCCCACCAAGGCCACGTCGGCGATGGATTTGAGTTCGAGAATGACGTCACGTTCCTCGCCTGGTTCGCCAAGCAACGCGAATCCCGGAGCGCGACGGGTGCGGTTGGCCAATGCGGCGTTGCCAAGACCGCCGTTGCCGCCGGCCGCCACCACGAACTTGTCTCCGGCATGGCGAAGATCGGCGAGCTGCTCGCCCGGATGCTTAGGCTTGCCTTGCGGCCCTTTGGCTTCAAAAATCACGGTGCCCACAGGAACGGGCAGGATCAGATCGGCACCTTTCGAACCGTCTTTGGTGTCTCCCAAGCCCATGGTGCCGCTTCCAGCCTCGCGGTGGGGCATGAAACGGTAATCCAACAGGCTGTTGGCGTTCTGGTCGGCCATGAAGATCACGGAACCGCCATCACCGCCGTTGCCACCGTTCGGTCCCGCCAACGGCTTGTATTTTTCCCTACGGATGCCGGCGGAACCGTTGCCGCCGTCGCCGCCCTTCACATGGACGGTCACGCGATCGACGAAATCACTCATGTATCTACCTTAATCGTTTGTTCGAAACGGTCCGATTATTGTCCGTTTGATATGTCTTATGCAACTGTATGCAACGTTACGTGACGTTTGGGACGGGCTGAAGGAAACCAATCCTCAGCAATCATCAAAATAAAGAAAAGCCGCGTCCATAACGGGCGCGGCTTTATCTTGTAAGCGTTAATTGCGCGTATTTCAGGCGGCAATCACGTCGACGACCTTGCGGTCACGACGCACGCCGAACTTCACGCTGCCGTCCTTGAGGGCGAACAGGGTGTGGTCCTTGCCCATGCCGACGTTCTCACCCGGGTGGAACTTGGTGCCACGCTGACGAACGATGATGTTGCCGGCCACGACGGCTTCGCCGCCGAACTTCTTCACACCGAGGTATTGCGCGTTTGAATCGCGACCGTTGCGCGAGCTGGACGCGCCCTTCTTATGTGCCATGTCTGTTCCTTTCGGTCCTTGACTCTAACCCTACGCGAATCAGGCGATAGCCGTGATCTTGACGAGAGTCAGCTGCTGGCGATGGCCCTTGCGACGAGCAACGCCGGTCTTGTTCTTGTACTTCATGATGCTGATCTTCGGGCCCTTGGCCTCATCGTTGACAACCTCAGCCTTGACACTGATGTTGGCGAGATCCTTGGCGTTGACGGTGACCTTGTCACCATCCACAACGAGAGCGACCGGGAATTCCACGGTGTCGCCCTTCTTGGCGTCGAGACGGTTGACGAGGATGACGTCACCGACCTCGACCTTTTCCTGATGGCCGCCGGCCTTCACAATAGCGTACATATCCGTTCCTTTATTAACTTGGAAAGCTTACTGCCCGGCACGTTCGAGCCTCGCGGCCAGACACCAGCAATCTAATCTACACATACCCGCGTACAACCGCAAGTCTGCTCCCGGCGTGTCAGGTTGACATACCGGGATTTTCCTTTATTCTTCTTGTTCTTCCTCGCCCAGGTCCGCATTGTTGGCGGCCACGGCAGCCGCCGCGATCTGCGCGAGTTTGGCCTTCACGTCCGGCGAGGAGCCTTTCGGCACCTGCACGTCCGTGCCGTGACCATGCTTGTTGGTTTTGACGAACGGGTCGCCGCCCTTCAGGGCGTACGGATCGTCATAATCCGCGGACACGGTCGGCTCGTCATGAAGAATGAATCCACGGCCCTTGCAGGTCGGGCATTCCTCGGAGAAAGCCTCCACCAAGCCCTGTCCGATGCGCTTTCGCGTCATCTGCACCAAGCCAAGCGAGGTGACTTCGGCCACCTGATGCTTGGTACGGTCGCGGGCCAGGCATTCCACCAGTCTGCGCAGCACCAGATCACGGTTGGCTGGCATGACCATGTCGACGAAGTCGATCATCACCATGCCGCCGATATCACGCAGGCGCAGCTGACGTGCGATCTCTTCGGAAGCTTCGAGGTTGCAGCGGGTCACCGTCTCCTCAAGACTCTTGCCGCGGCCGATGAAACGGCCGGTATTCACGTCGATGGTGGTCATGGCTTCGGTGCGGTCGATCACGATCGAGCCGCCCGACGGCAGGTAGACCTGACGTTCCATGCCCTTGCGCAGCTGGGAGTCGATCTGCCACTTGTCGAACACGTCTTTGCCTTCATGTTCGGCCGGATCCCACTTTTCGAGCTTGTCTTTCAAGTCGGGAGCCATGGTGTCGAGGTATTCCTCGATACGGCCGTACACGCGGTCACCTTCAACGATCATCTTGGAGAAGTCGTCGTTGAAGATGTCTCGCACCACGCGGATCGCCACGTCCGGCTCGCCTTGCAGCAGCTTCGGACGCTTGCCGTGCAGGAATTCGTCTCGCTTGGAGGTGATGCGTTCCCACTGGCGCACCAGGCTTTCAAGATCCTTGGTGATCGCCTCTTCGGAGGCGCCTTCCGCTGCGGTACGAATGATCACGCCCATGTCTTTCGGCGCGACCTTCGACACGATGTTCTTCAGGCGGGAACGTTCACGCTCGCTGAGCTTGCGGCTCACGCCCGTCATGCCACCGGATGGCACGAGCACCAGGAAACGGCCCGCAAGGGTGACCTGCGAGGTCAGTCGCGCACCCTTATGTCCGATCGGATCCTTGGTGACCTGCACGAGCACCGGGTCCCCCGACTTGAACGCGAGTTCGATGCGGCGAGGCTGGCCTTCCAACCGTGCGGAATCCCAGTTCACCTCACCCGCATAGAGCACGCCGTTACGCGCCTGACCAATGTCGACGAACGCGGCTTCCATGCTCGGCAGCACGTTCTGCACGCGGCCCAGATAGATGTTGCCCACAGTGGCGACTTCCTGAATGTCGGACACGTAATGTTCGACGAGCACATTGTCTTCGATCACGGAAATCTGCGTGTGGCGTTCGCGTTCGCGCACCACCATCAGGCGGTCGACATGCTCGCGGCGAGCCAGGAAGTCCTGCTCCATGAGCTGGCTTTGACGGCTGCGCTCACGGCGATTGTCACGGCGACGCTGCTTCTTGGCCTCAAGTCGGGTGGAACCTTCGACGTCGGTGATCTCGTCGATGTACTGCTGCTTGCGGGAACGACGCACGAGCGGCTCTTCCGCCTCATCCGTCTTCGCACCGCCACGACGGCGACGACGGCGACGGGTCACCGTGCCTTCATCCTCGTCATCGTCCTCACGGCGACGACGGGACTCGCCTTCATCGCTATCCCGCTGCTGTTCGTCGGCTTCCTCACGATTGCCGCGGCTGCGACGGCGACGACGGGTGCGCGTCGGCTGCTCGTCGTCATCATCGTCATTACGATTGCGGGTTTCGTCATCAATCGGCGCATACGTAATATCGTCGAGGATCAAATCCTCTTCGATCTGTTCGACTTCAGCTGCGGCACGACGCTCCTGCGCGTTCAAACGACGGGAACGACGCGACTTGCGAGATCCGCCTTCCTCGTCATTGTCCGCATCATCATTGCGATTATCCCGATTATCGCGTTCATTGCGATTGTCTTCGGAACGCTCTTCGTCGGCAACGTCGCGATTGCGGCGGCGGCGACGGCGACGTGACGGACGATCCTCATCCTGCTCATCGTCATGGTCCTGCGCATTGCGATCATTACGCTCGCCGCGGTCATTACGGGAATCGTCGCGATCGTCGTCTGCCCTGTCTCGGGAATCCGCAACGGACGGCAAAACCGGCTCCTGGAAAAGCAGAGACATCATCGGACGCGGATTGTGGCGGACCTCATGGCCTTCCGGCAACATATCGACGGCATCCAAGGCACGCTCCACAGACGACTCCTCATCATGGGAATCATCGACGGAAGCGCGACGACGCGGCATCTCATCGTACTCATCCGCATCATCGGCGAAACGGCTGCGACGACGCGACGGACGATCCTCGTCCTGCTCATCCTCAACCTGCACCGAACGACGGCGACGAGAACGCGTCGGCCGTTCGTCGGCAATCTCACGAACATCATCATCGGACTGGACCGGACGACGACGGCGACGGCTCGGACGGGTCATACCCTCGGAATCGGCGGAATCACCGGTATCATGCGCAGGTTGCGCAACCGGCAACTTCGGCTCCTCGAACAGCGGAGCCGAAGCATGCTCCTCGACCTTCAACTCCAAGGACGCACCGGCAGCTCCCACGCCACGCACCACGCGACGACCGCCACGACGGCGACGCGGGGCAGGATCGGACTGGACCGACTCGAATTTCACAACATTCACGGCATGCTCAGGCGATGCCGAAGCTTCGACCTGATCGAAGCCCTCACTGGTATTAGGCACAATGGCTCCTCGACGGCACGCTGCAATCGCGCCGCCCACGCTTAGGCCTCATACGGTTCTCACACCACGCTCTCACCGTGGCCGCGCATCATGGCGCCCGTAGGAAGCAATTTCCTCAAAAGTCCTCATCATGCGACGGCGGACACCAGCGCTCGCGGGCACACATGAACTTCATGCGAGGGGATCAACGCCATCGGATGCATTGGTGATTTGCAGAACCACCGTCTATAAGTATGACACAAAAAACAACGGAACGTGACATGACGGGAAATTTTCCGGATCCTGCAACTCACCGCCTGCTTTCCCCGCCCGCAAATCCCAGGCCCCGTCTACACAAGTCGTTGCTCCGTCTGCACAAGTCGAAAGAAATCACGATTCGCGAGAAATGCAGACACAGATTACGACTCGTGCAGACAGCCGATCCGACTCGTGCAGACAGAAGACGGAAAACAACAAACAGCCGATAGCAGGCAGAAACAGGAGGCAGAAAAAGGCAGCAGACAGCTACTTCAGCCAGTCTTCAAGCAAGTTGGCCATCAGCAGCAGATCCGATTCCGGCAGCTGCTCGTCATGCTTGTGCGCCAGCAACGGACTGCCCGCACCCAGATTCACCGCGGGAATGCCCAGCATCGAGAATCGCGCCACATCCGTCCAGCCAAGCTTGGCCAGAGGCTCACGCCCCGTGCGCTCGCGCACCAATTCCACCAGCGACTGCGCGAGCGGCGACGTCAACCCCGGACGTGCGGAAGGCGACTCGTCCTTCATTTCAATGCCGAAGCCTTCGAATACGCCACCTGTGGCAACATGCTCGCCATTGCCCAATTCCGCACCGGCATCCGCGCCAATCATCAGCGCCTTCGCCTCAGCCAACGACTTGTCGGGGGCAAAACGGTAGTTGACATGCACGCGGCATTCATCAGGAATCACATTCGTGCCCTTGCCGCCCGAAATCAGCGTGGCATTCAGGCCTTCCTGATACGTCAGGCCATCCACTTCAATCGCACGATTTTCATAAGCGTTCAGCCGGCTCAGAATCTCAGCGGCCGCGTGGATGGCGTTCCTACCCATCCACGCACGCGCCGAATGCGCCGCAATGCCGTGCGTGATCACGTCGAAACGCATCGTGCCATTGCAGCCGCCTTCAATACCGCAATCGGTTGGCTCCCCGATAATCGCAAAATCGCCGGAAATCCAATCAGGATGCGCCTCGACCACCTTGCGTAGGCCGTTCTTTTCGGCGGCAACCTCTTCGTGGTCGTAGAACACGTATGTCAGATCGTATTTCGCATCCGTCAACGAGGCCGCCAAATACATCATCACCGCGTCGGAGCCCTTCATATCGGTGGCACCGCGCCCCCATATCACGCGCTCCCGCCCATGGCCGGCGGCAACATCCTCGCGAATCAGCGGATCGCCCGGTTCCAGCCAACGCGGCGGGAAATTGTCGATCACCGGCACCGTGTCGAGATGCCCGGCGAGGATCACGCGACGCTCACGCCCAAAATTCGTGGATGCGACCAGCGTATCGCCATGCCTGCGCACTGTCAGATGCTGCTGTTTATTCAAAAACGCTTCGACCGCGTCGGTCAACGGCCCTTCGTCGTCGCTCACGGAATAGGTTCCCATGATCTGGGTCATCAGCTCGTTCAGCTGCTCCTGCCTGGTGGCGGAAGCGGAAAATCCAATCTCAAGTTCGTTCATACCGCCCATTATCCAGCACCACCGGAACCGACATCTCCGTTCGACAACGCTTTTGAGACGGATCGGATGTTATCCATATGCATGGTGCAACACTGGATAGCGGCCAAACCAACGGCCGAGAGCGAAAGGAAGAGTGTCATGCCTGGTCTGTTAAGCGCATTGGAAGGCTTCTGCGTCATTGGCATCGTCATCGGCACCGGTTACGTGGCCGCGCGCATGCGCATAGGCGGACCTACCGCGCAGATGGTGCTCAACAGGTTCAGCTTTTTCGTATCGAGCCCGTGCCTGATGTTTGCCATCCTGTCCAAGGAGAGAATCTTCGAGATATTCCACTCCTCCATTGTTGTGGCGTTCTTCTCGGCCGTGCTGGTCGGATTGGTGTTTCTGATCCTCAATAGGCTGTTCTTCCATCTGAAGGCGGCGGATGCCACCATCGGCGCGTTGAATTCGCTGTATCTGAACTCCAACAACATCGGTCTGCCGATCGCCACGTACATTCTGGGCAATCCCGCTTTGGTCGCGCCGATTCTGGTCATGCAACAGGCGGTGTTCACACCGATCGGCCTGACCGTGCTCGATGTGACCACCAAAGGCAAGGTCTCCACGAGGGAGATTCTGAAGCAGCCGCTGCATCAGCCGCTGCTTATCGGTTCGCTGCTGGGCATCGCCGTATCCGCGATTTCCGCAAAAACCGGTCATTTCGTGGTGCCGGACTGTATTTACGATCCGATCGACATGATCGGCGATTCCGCAGTGCCAATGATTTTGATGGCATTCGGCATGTCGTTGCACGGCACGAAGCCGCTGCAGGACAAGTCGAATATTCCCGCGGTGTTCACGGTGGCGGTATTGAAGAACATCGTGATGCCAATTATCGCGTTCCTGCTGTCGTATTTCGTGATGGGCTTCCGCGGCGCCACATTGTACGCGTGCGTGGTGCTCGCCGCCCTGCCGACCGGGCAGAACGTCTACAACTACGCGGCGCGGTACAACGTGGGTCTCTCGTTCGCACGCGACGGCATTCTCTTCTCGACACTGACCTCACCGATCTTCATCGCAATCATCGCGGTGCTGCTCGGCTGACCTCGCCAGTCCTCGCCGCGGTATCCACGACCGCCGCGGCGAGGCC
>ERZ1032758.204-NODE-204-length-12263-cov-9.923083_pt1 | contig 12263 bp, 13 predicted proteins | sample MGYA00516958_ERZ1032758 | MGnify/ENA primary metagenome ERZ1032758 (study PRJEB33719, sample SAMN04262538) | wastewater metagenome | biome: sewage system; feature: street-access sewage; material: sewage | place: Peru: Lima | collected 2012-08-07 ...
CATCAAAAGATGCCCAGAACGTAAAGGATCACGATTACGACGACCGGGACCCCCAAAAACCACGCCACAAGACCCTTCATCACCATCTCCTCACATTGTGTTGATATGGAACGGCAAAGGACGCGGCGCGGTTCCCGTCACAGGGCGGTCCAGCCCCCGTCGACGCTGATCGTGGTCCCGGTGATCTGGGCCGCGGCGTCGCTGCACAGGAAGACCGCCGTGTCGCCCAGCTGGTCGGTCGTCGCGAATTCCTTGGACGGCTGGCGTTCCAACAGGACCTTTTCGATCACCTCATCCCGGCCCATGCCGTATTTCTCCATCGTGTCCGGGATCTGGCTTTCCACCAGCGGCGTCAGCACATAGCCCGGACAGATGGCATTGGCGGTGATCGCCTCGCGCGCGGTTTCCAGACCCGTGACCTTGGTCAGACCGACGATGCCGTGCTTGGCCGCGACATAGGCCGACTTGTAGGGGCTGGCCGTCAGTCCGTGGGCCGAGGCGATGTTGATCACCCTGCCCCATCCCGCCGCGCGCATCAGCGGCAGGGCCGCCGCGGTGGTGTGGAAGGCGGACGACAGGTTGATCGCGATGATCGCGTCCCATTTCGCGGCCGGGAAATCGGGGATCGCCGCGACGTGCTGGATGCCGGCATTGTTGACCAGGATATCGCAGGCGCCGGCCTTTTCGATCAGCGCGCGGCAGTCGTCGCCCTTGGACATGTCGGCCCGGATGTAGCGGACCTTGACCCCGTGTTCGCCGGACATGCCTTCGGCCAGCGCGTGATCCTCGTCGGTGTCGCTGAAGCTGTTCAGGACCACGTCCGCGCCGGCGCGCGCCAGCCTGTGGGCCACGCCCAGCCCGATGCCAGAGTTGGATCCGGTGACGACGGCGGTCTTGCCCTTGAGGAATTTCTCGAACATCGGCTGCTCCTTGACGGCCCCGAAAGGCGGTTTGCAGGTGCAGCATGGGCAAAAAAAAACGCCCGCACAAGGCGGGCGCAAGTTATGAGGCAGGTTTCATACAGGCAAGAAACCTATCGAGCAGTGCCCTATTTATACGCGAGGAACCGCGCGAGTCCAACAGCGATCTTGCCACCTTGGTTGACGCCCCCCGGTCAAGCCTGTTGATAATGCGGCCAAACAAGAAACGACCGGGCGGCAGGCAATGCGAATCTTCGAAAACCTTAACAAATCCGCGATCAGGGGGGCTGCCTTGGGTCTGCTGACCCTGACGGGCGGTGTTGCATCTATGCCGCTGGCAACCCTTGCCGAACCTGTGCATGGCATTGCAATCTATGGAGAACCTGCCCTGCAACAGGGCTTTGCACATTTGCCCTATGCCAACCCGGACGCGCCCAAGGGCGGTACGATTCGGCTGGCGGAACCGGGCGGGTTCGACAGTCTGAAACCTTGGGTGCTGAAGGGCAATGCCGCATGGGGCGTGGGCGTCCACGTGACAGAGTCCCTGATGATGCGGTCGATCGACGAACCGTTCACCCTTTACGGCCTGCTGGCCGAGACGATCGAGGTCGCGCCCGACCGGCACTGGGTCGAGTTCACCCTGCGCGAGGAGGCGCGGTTTTCCGACGGCAGCCCGGTCACCGTCGACGACGTGATCTGGTCCTATGAGACGCTTGGGACGCAGGGCCATCCCCGCTATCTGGCGGCCTGGTCGCGCGTCGACAGGATCGAGGCCACGGGCCCCCGCAGCGTGCGCCTGACCTTCACCGAACCCGACCGAGAGCTGCCCCTGCTGATGGGGTTGCGTCCGATCCTGAAGAAGGCCCAGTGGGAGGGGCAGGATTTCGCCGCCTCCTCGCTCGAGGCGCCGATCGGCAGCGGCGCCTATGTCGTCGATCAGGTCGAGCCGGGGCGGTCGATCAGCTTTCGCCGCAACCCCGACTATTGGGGCCGCGATCTGCCCCTGATGGCGGGGGTGAACAATTTCGACGTCATCCGCTATGACTATTTCGCCGATGCCAACGCGATGTTCGAGGCGTTCAAGGCCGGTGCCATCACCGTCTGGCGCGAACTGTCGGCGCAGAAATGGGCCAACGAATACGGCTTTCCGCTGATGACGGACGGACGCGCGGTCCAGGCAGAGATCCCGAACGAACGCCCGTCGGGCATCGTCGGCCTGGTGATGAACACGCGCAACCCGGCCTTCGCCGATTGGCGCGTGCGGCAGGCGCTGATCGAGATGTTCAACTTCCGCTTCATCAACCAGACCCTGAACGGCGGTGCCGATCCCCGGATCACGTCCTATTTCTCGAACTCGGTCCTGGCGATGCAGGACGGGCCCGCGACGGGGCGCGTGGCGGAACTGCTGGCGCCCTTCGCGGCCGACCTGCCGCCCGGCACGCTGGACGGCTATACCCTGCCCGAAGGATCGGACCGCGCAATGGACCGCGCCGGTGTCCGCCGCGCGATGGCGCTGATGGCCGAGGCCGGCTGGACGGTTCAGGACGGCCAGCTGAAGAACGCGCAGGGCCAGCCCTTCGCCTTCGAGATCCTGCTGAACCAGAACGGCACCGCGATGCGCAGCGGGTCCGAGGTTCAGCAGATCGTGAACATCTATGTCGAGGCGCTGCGCCCCCTGGGGATCACCCCGCGCATCACCCTGCTGGATTCCGCGCAGTACATCGAACGCACGAACAACTATCAGTTCGACATGACATGGTACGAACGCGGCCTGTCGCTGTCGCCGGGCAGCGAACAGCGCCTGTACTGGGGCCGCGACGGCGTATCCACGCCCGGCAGCCGCAACTGGATGGGCATAGACAGCCCCGCGGCCGAGGCGATGATCGACGCCATGACGGCCGCCGACACGGCCGAGGATTTCACCGCCGCGGTCCGGGCGCTGGACCGCGTGCTGACGGCGGGGCGCTATGTGATCCCGGTCAGCTTTTCGCCGATCTCGCGGCTGGCCCATGCCGCGGATCTGAAATACCCAGAGGAAATACCCATGTACGGGGACTGGCCGGGCTTTTTGCCCGAAGTCTGGTGGCAGGAGACGAACTGATGCGAATGTTTTGGGTTACTGTAGCGGCTTGCACGATGCTGGCCGGTTGCAACACCGTCGCCGGTGTCGGCGAGGACATTACAGGGACGGCGCGCTGGTTCCAGGGCAGCCTTCCGACAGGAGGTTATTGATGAAGTGGCACCATGTTCAGGAAAACTGGGCGGCCTTCTATGAGGCGATCATCGACAAGTGGCCCGAGGCCGAGGACACCGAGCTGGACGAGATCGACGGCGACCAGCGCGCCTTCATCGCCTATCTGGTCGAGGTGACCGGCCAGGAGCCCGCCGAGATCCGCGAAGAACTGCGCGAATGGCTGGTCGGAGAGATCCCGTCGGACGTCGTGATGGACCCCGTCCATGACAACCACTCGATCGCGCTGTCGTCTAAGTTCGTCAACGAGGGCGAGGACGAGTTCTCCGACGATTCGCGCTTTGGCGACGACGACAGCGACAAGGACGACTGAGAGGGCGTCCGCCCCCTACCCCGCGGCGGGGCGGCCGATGCCGCCCAGCTTGCCCATGTGCCGCGCCAGCAGCACATAGATCACCCCGTACAGCGCCGCGACGATCAGGCCGACCCACTGGATCTCGAACGGGGTGAAGACATAGGCGCCGACCAGCCCCAGCTGCAGCAGGAAATGCAGCGGATAATAGCGCCGGTCTCCCAACGTCTCGCGCGACCAGTTCAGGTTCGTCGAATACAGCCGGATCAGGCTGTCCAGAGAGTTCACGACGAAGACCACACCGACAGCGATCATGAACCAGTTCAGCCAGCCGGGGATCACGATCCCGCCCTGGTGATAGACGAACAGCACGCTGAACCACAGCCCCAGGGGGATCGCCGGCAGGGCCACCATCGCCAGTGCCAGCTGCCAGACCCTCAGCCCGCCGACGAAGCGCGCGACGAACTGGCCGATCATGATCGACCACGCGAACCACCAGAACAGATAGAATTCGTGGTAATCCGAAATGGGCGTGGCAAAGCGCGGCAGATGCGCGAAGTACCCGCCCAGCAGGCCGACGCTGTCGAAGAAATCGCCCAGACCCACGCGGCTGTAGACGAAGGCGATCATCGCCAGTGCGGTGAAGGCCAGCATGCCGAACCCATAGCTGGAGATGATGGCCAGCCACTTCATCACCGCCATGTTGCCGCTGGACAGGACGGCGGTGGCGATCACCACCACGACCAGCGCCCAGACCGCGCCCTGCGGCAGGTCCGGGGCATAGGTCGGCAGGTTCGACATGAACAGATAGCAGGTGAACGAGCAGGTCGCGATGACCGTCAGGTTGTAGACCCACTTGACCGCCGGGATCTGGAACAGCTGCAGGCGCGGCTCCAGCGCGATGAAATAGAAGGTGGCCACGAAATACATCAGCCAGACCAGCGGCCCCCACATGCCGAATTCCACGGCCAGCGCGTTGGTGAACCCGAAGGCGGGATCCTCCTCATAGATCGGGAACTCCGCAAGGGGCAGCATGACCAGGCCCATGTCCAGTCCGGCGGTGAACAGCAGGGCGATCAGGGTGAACAGGCCGACGGGCTCTTCGCCCTGCAGCCGCAGGCGGGGCCAGCGGATCAGGACGAACAGCGCGCAGGCCAGCACGCTGAGATAGGCGACGGTGATGATTGGCGTCATGGGCGCAATCCTCCTTAGACAGATGAACGATCAGCGCCACAGTGCAGCCGGGCATGTGGCCCGCTGTACGCGCATGATCGCAGCCAAGTGGCCGCATGTTTCTTTGATACTCTAAGGATGCTTTATATTGAGTGACGGGTCAATCAACAAATGCAATGCGTGTCTATCCGGCACCCGAACGCCTATTGTGCGCAAATGGCTGCAACCGTGGCTTGAGATTTCACAAAGCATCTGCGACATGCTGCGCCTCATACCCATCCCGTCCATGGCCAAGGGGACGATCTGATGTCCAGCAGCCTGAAAATCGCCGTCGGCAGCATCTTTGTCGGCTTGATCGTGCTTGGGCTGAAGACCCTGGCCTGGTACCTGACCGGGTCGGTGGCGCTGCTGTCGGACGCGCTGGAAAGCATCGTGAACGTGGCGACCGCGGTCGCGGCGCTGGTCGCGATCTCGGTGGCGCAACGACCGGCGGATCAGTCGCATCCCTATGGCCATCACAAGGCCGAATTCCTCAGCGCCGTGCTGGAAGGGGTGCTGATCATCGTGGCCGCCCTGCTGATCCTGCGCGAGGCGTGGCACGCCTTCCAGAACCCGCGCGAAATCCAGGCCGTCGGCATGGGCATGGCCATCAACGCCAGCGCGGGCGTGCTGAACGCGATCTGGTGCAGCATCCTGATCCGTCAGGGACGGCGGCTGCGCTCTCCGGCGCTGGTCGCGGACGGCAAGCACCTGCTGACGGACGTGGTGTCGTCGGGGGGCGTCCTGCTGGGCGTGGGGCTGGCGGTGGCGACCGGCTGGTCGATCCTGGACCCGGCGCTGGCGATGCTGGTGGGGGTGAACATCCTGTGGTCGGGATGGAAGGTCATGGCGTCGTCCGTCTCCGGCCTGCTGGACGAGGCCGTGCCCGAAAAGACGCTGGTGACCATCCGCGACATCATCTCGGACAAGGCCAGCGGCGCGCTGGAGGCGCATGACCTGCGCACGCGTCATGCGGGCGCCGTCACCTTCATCGACTTTCACCTGGTCGTGGACGGCCAGACCACCGTGTCCGACGCCCATGACATCTGCGACCGGGTCGAGGCCAGCCTGAAGGCCAAGCTGCCCGACGCCCAGATCACCATCCATGTCGAACCGGAACACAAGGCCAAGCATTCCGGCGTTCTGGTGATCTGACCCGCCGCCGGGCGCCGCCTGCCGTCAGGCGGCCAGGCGCACCCAGACCGGGACGTGGTCGCTTGGCTTTTCACCGGCCCGCGCATCGCGGTCGACGCCCGTCTCGATCATCAGGTCGGCCGCTTGGGGCGACAGCAGCAGATGGTCGATGCGGATACCGTTGTCACGCTCCCACGCGCTGCCCTGATAGTCCCAGAAGGTGAACGGCCCGCGCGTGGCCCAGGGGTCGCGGATGCGCACCGCATCGGTCCAGCCCTGGTTCACGATGGCCCGGAACGCCGCCCGGCTTTGCGGCAGGAACAGCGCATCCTCGGTCCAGCGGTCGGGATGGGCGGCGTCGCGCGGTTCGGGAATGATGTTGTAGTCGCCCAGCATCACCACCGGCAACTCCGACGCCAGCAATTCCGCCGCGCGCAGGCGCAGGCGTTCCATCCATGCCAGCTTGTAGTCGTATTTCGGCCCCGGCGCGGGGTTGCCGTTGGGCAGGTACAGCCCGGCGATACGCACCGCATGGGTGCCGACCACGGTCGCCTCGATATAGCGGGCCTGCTCATCGGCATCGTCGCCGGGCAGGCCGCGGGTCACGTCCTCCAACGGCAGCCGAGACAGGATCGCCACGCCGTTGAAGCCTTTCTGGCCGTGGGTTTCCACCTGCCATCCCAAGTCCTGGAAATGCTCGCGCGGGAACCCCTCGTCCACGGATTTGATTTCCTGCAGCACGACCAGATCGGCATCGGTCGAGGCCAGCCAGTCGGTCAGGGCCTGCACGCGGGCCTTGACGCCATTGATGTTGAAGCTTGCGATTTTCATGGGCGGCATCTTTAGCGCCGCCTGCGCGTTTGGCAACACGAACCGGAAAGGGGCCGCGATGATCCGACTGCTGATCCTGCTGATGGTCCTGCCCGTGGCGGCCACCGCGCGCCCGGTCACCGGGCTGCTGGAAAAGGCCAGTTCCCTGCCCGCGACGATCCCCCTGCAGGTCCGCGCCCCGGCCGACATGGATCACGCGATCATCCTGACGGATGACCAAGGCACGCCCGTCATCAGCGGCTATCTGCGCGGCGGCGCGGTCCTGCGGCTGCTGGTGCCGCCGGGAGATCATCGCCTGACGGTGGCCAGCGGGCCCGCGCAGGACTGGCAGGGTCTGCCCGACTTGTTCGGCGCGCCTGCCATCGCGTTGCCGCAGCCCCTGCCCTTCTTCATCGATGGCACGCGGCGCGAGGGGCAGGCGATCACGCTGTCGAAAGACGGTGACGGCCTGCGGATCACCGACCGGCAGAACCGTGTCATCTGTCAGAACGCCGGATGGGACAGCACGCGCGTCGTCAAGACGCTGCCCTCGGGGACGCAGTTCCGTTATGTGGAACAGCGGCTGGACCCGCGCAGCATCCCCTGCGACTAGATCGAGAAGCTGGTCCCGCAGCCGCAGCTTGCCGTGGCGTTCGGGTTCTCGATCACGAAGCGCGCACCGATCAGTTCGTCGGTGAAGTCGATGACCGCCCCCGCCAGATAGGGCAGCGACACCGGATCGACGACGACCTTCTGTCCCGATTTCTCCAGGATCAGATCGTCGGTCTCGGGCGCGTCCAGGCGGATGTCGTACTGGAACCCGGAACATCCCCCGCCCAGCACCGCAATGCGCAGCGGTACCGGGTCCTTGCCCGCATTGATCTGGGACAGGCGGTCAAAGGCGCGGTCGGTCACTTTGGGCGGCAGGTTCATGGGGCGTTCCCGTTTTCGTCTGGTCGCATCAAATATAGGGTCCGCCGGGTGAACCCGCAAGGAAGGCTGACCCCGTGACCGCACTCGCGCCCTATGCCTGCCATCCGCAAGACAGCCGCGGGCGATTGCAGGACGAAAGCCTGTCCACCTTCCGGTCGCCCTGGCAACGCGACCGCGACCGCATCATCCATTCCAGCGCCTTCCGCCGGCTGAAACACAAGACCCAGGTCTTTGTCGAACATGATGGCGAAGGCTATCGCGGCGATTATTTCCGCACCCGCCTGACCCACACGATCGAGGTCGCGCAGGTCGCGCGCACCATCGCCGGGGCGCTGAACCTGAACACCGACCTGGCCGAGACCGTGGCCCTGGCCCATGATCTGGGCCACCCGCCCATTGGTCATACCGGAGAGGACGCGCTGTCCGCGCTGATGGCGCCCTATGGCGGGTTCGACCACAATGCGCAGGCGCTGCGCATCGTCACCAAGCTGGAACGCCACTATGCCGATTTCGACGGGCTGAACCTGACCTGGGAAAGCCTGGAAGGCATCGCCAAGCACAACGGCCCGGTGACCGGGCCCCTGCCCTATGCCCTGGCCGAGGTGAACGCGCTGTGGGACCTGGAACTGCACACCAATGCCAGCGCCGAGGCGCAGGTGGCGGCGGTGGCCGACGACGTGGCCTACAATCACCACGACCTGCATGACGGCCTGCGCGCGGGCCTGTTCACCGAGGACGATCTGGCGGAACTGCCCGTGATCGGCCCCGCCTTTGCCGAGGTCGACCGCCTGTATCCCGGCCTGGACCCCACGCGCCGCCGCTACGAGGCGCTGCGCCGCGTCTTCGGCGTCATGGTCGAGGATGTGATCGCCGTTGCCCAGAACCGGCTTGCCGGGCTGCAGCCGCGATCGGCGGACGACATCCGCGCAATGGACGGGGCGATCATCCGCTTTTCCAAGCCGCTGTACCAGAACATCAAGGCGATCAAGTCCTTCCTGTTCCAGCGCATGTATCGCGCGCCCTCGGTCGTCGTCGAACGCACCCATGTCACGCAGATGCTGAACGACCTGTTTCCGCTGTATCTGGATCATCCCGACCGCCTGCCCGACCAGTGGCGCGACGCGGCCATGCGCCTGAACGATCCGACCGAACGCGCGCGTCTTGTGCTGGATTACGTCGCAGGGATGACCGACCGCTATGCGATTGCGGAACATCAACGCCTGATTCAGCCACAGTCCTGAACCTTGGATGGTGTTGCCGCGTTGGGCGGGCAACACTGACCAAGGAAAAGGATGGATCACATGATTACCCGCACCGGATCGGCTGAATGGACTGGCGGCCTGAAAGAGGGCAAGGGCCAGGTTTCGACCAAGTCGGGCGCGCTGTCGGCGCAGCCCTACGGCTTCAACACCCGCTTCGAGGACAAGCCCGGCACCAACCCCGAGGAACTGATCGGCGCCGCGCATGCGTCGTGCTTCTCGATGGCGCTGGCGATGATGCTGGAGCAGGAAGGCATCTCGGGCGTGTCGATCAAGACCAAGTCCGACATCTCGATGGACAAGGAAGGCGACGGTTTCGCCGTCAAGAAGGCCCACCTGACCACGACCATCACCGCTGATGCGGACCAGGCGAAGATCCTCGAAGTCGCCGAAAAGGCCAAGGAAGGCTGCCCGATCAGCAAGCTGCTGAATGCCGAAATCACGATGGACGCATCGGTTTCCTGATGCGCGTCCGGGTCGGTCACGAGTTCCGTATCAAGGTCGAGCAGCCGACCCCCCTCATCTGCCTTGTCGCCCCCGAGGCGGCACGGCACGACGATTTCACAGCCCCCGAACAGGTCACGACCGATCCTCATGTCGACGTGCATGAGTACCGCGACCTGTTCGGAAACATCTGCCGCCGCATGGTCGCCCCTGCGGGCGAATTTGTCCTTCGTGGCGATGTGACCCTGAATGACGACGAAATGTGGGACGATGTCGATTTCGCGGCCCAGGAAACGCGGGTCGAGGATCTGCCCGACGATGCGCTGATCTACCTGATGGCGTCCCGCTATGTCGAAAGCGACGTCCTGTCCCAGCAGGCTTGGGACCTGTTCGGTCATCTGCAGCCGGGCTGGGGCCGTGTCCAGGCCGTGCTGGACCATGGCCACAAGGTGCTGACATTCGATTACGGCACGGCGTCGGTCTTTCGCACTGCCCATGATGCCAGCAAGGGCGGCATGGCCGTCTGCCGCGATTTCGCGCACCTGGCGCTGGCCTATCTGCGGGCGCTGAACATCCCGGCCCGCTATGTGAACGGCTATGTCGGCGATATCGGCGTGCCCAAGGTCGATGCGCCGATGGATTTCGCCGCCTGGATCGAGGTCTACCTATCTGGCCGCTGGTGGACGTTCGACCCGCGCAACAACGAACGCCGCCTTGGCCGCGTCGTCGTCGCACGGGGCCGCGATGCCGCCGATGTGGCGATGCTGGCCAGCTTTGGCCCGCATCAGCTGCTGGACTTCACCGTCTGGTGCCACCCGGTCGACGAGACCGGGCAGGAGTTGGACGGCATGGCCTTCGGTCAGGAGACGCGGCGCTAGACCATCATCTCCTTGGTCGCGGTCAGCCTCAGGTCCGGGTGATCGCGACCGATCCGGTCGATGTCCCATTGCAGGCGGGTCAGATAGACCAGATCGCCGTCATGGTCATGGGCCAGATGCGCCTTGTTCGTTTCGGCAAAGGCATCGACCACCGATTTGGCGCCACTGACCCAACGGGCGCTGGTGAACTGGCTGCCCTCGAACCGCACCGGGATGCCGTATTCCAGCTCGATCCGGCTGGCCAGCACCTCGAACTGCAGCGCGCCCACGACGCCCACGATGAAGCCCGATCCGATCGCGGGCTTGAAGACCTTGGCGGCCCCCTCCTCGGCGAACTGCATCAGCGCCTTTTCCAGATGCTTGGCCTTCATCGGGTCCGTCGCACGCACCGTCTGCAGCAGCTCGGGCGCGAATGACGGAATGCCCGTGAAACGCAGCGTCTCTCCCTCGGTCAGGGCGTCGCCGATGCGCAGCTGGCCGTGGTTCGGAATGCCGATGATGTCGCCGGCCCAGGCCTCCTCGGCCAGTTCGCGGTCGGCTGCCAGGAACAGCACCGGGTTCGACACCGCCATCGGTTTCTTCGTGCGGACGTGGACCATCTTCATGCCACGTTCGAAATGTCCCGATGCCAGCCGAACGAAAGCCACGCGGTCGCGGTGCTTGGGGTCCATGTTGGCCTGAACCTTGAACACGAAGCCCGTCACGGTGTTCTCGTCCGGGGAAATCTCACGCTCGGCACTGTTCTGGGGCTGCGGCGGCGGGCCATAGGTGCTGATGCCCTGCATCAACTCCTGCACGCCAAAGCTGTTGATCGCGCTGCCGAACCAGATGGGCGTCATGTGCCCCTCCAGGAACGACCGCTGGTCGAAGGTCGGCAGCAGCTCGCGGGCCATCTCGACCTCCTCGCGCAGCTTGGCCAACAGGTCGGCGGGAACGTGATCGGCCAGCCGCGGATCGTCCAGCCCCTTCATCGAGATCGACTGCGCCACCTTGTTGCGGTCGGCCCGGTCCATCAGTTCCAGCCGGTCGCCCAGCATGTCATAGCAGCCGATGAACTCTCGCCCCACGCCGATCGGCCAGGATGCCGGTGCCACGTCGATGGCCAGGTTCTCCTGGATCTCGTCGATGATCTCGAACGTGTCGCGGGATTCGCGGTCCATCTTGTTGCAGAAGGTCAGGATCGGCAGATCGCGCAGGCGGCAGACCTCGAACAGCTTGCGGGTCTGCGATTCGACACCCTTGGCCCCGTCGATGACCATGATCGCCGCATCCACCGCGGTCAGCGTACGATAGGTATCCTCGGAAAAGTCGCTGTGGCCCGGCGTATCCACCAGGTTGAAGCGATGTCCGTCAAAATCGAACGACATCGCCGACGCGGACACCGAGATGCCGCGATCCTGCTCCATCTTCATGAAATCCGACCGCGTGCGCCGCGCCTCGCCCTTTGCGCGCACCTGCCCGGCCATCTGGATGGCGCCACCGTACAGCAGGAACTTCTCTGTCAGCGTTGTCTTGCCGGCATCGGGATGCGAGATGATCGCAAAGGTCCGGCGGCGGGCGATTTCGGGTGGAAGCTGGGGGCGGTTTGTCATGCCGCCGCTTTATCCTGCGCGCGCGTCCGACGCAATTCCCGGCATCATGCCGCCAATGGCGCGAATTGTCTGCATCCGGTTCTTGAACCCGCGCGTCCTTGTCGCATGATCAACCGCGAAACGGACGAGGGCGCAGATGGACGGATCATGGGACCAATTGATGCGGCTGCTGTCCAACCGCGGCCTTGAATGGCTGCGCCAGCGCATCATGGCCCTGCCCGATCCCTGCCCGCTGGATCATCCCGACATCGGCGCGCTGGCGCTGGTGGGACAGATCGCACCGGTGCTGTCGGGCCTGCGCGGGCGCATCTCTCCGATCGAGGTGATCGTGCTGCGTCGCCTGACGCCCGATCTGGTTCGCCAGGGCGCCTTGCGCGTTCTTGACGGCGCGCGGGACGATGCGCTGGTCCGTCTGACGCTGGCGGGCGGTCTGGTCGCCCAGACCGACCCCCCTAGGCAACATGCCAGCGCTCCGCAGGCCGCCGCCCCCCCCCAGCCCCAGCCCCAAAGGGTGGGGGAGTCCCACGAACCAGGTCAG
>ERZ1032758.206-NODE-206-length-12200-cov-9.527872_pt1 | contig 12200 bp, 8 predicted proteins | sample MGYA00516958_ERZ1032758 | MGnify/ENA primary metagenome ERZ1032758 (study PRJEB33719, sample SAMN04262538) | wastewater metagenome | biome: sewage system; feature: street-access sewage; material: sewage | place: Peru: Lima | collected 2012-08-07 ...
TGGACGAGGAAGGCCGCCGTATCCCGGTCGTCGCCAAGATCGAGAAGCCGCAGGCTCTTGAGAACCTTGAAGAGATCGTCAAGGCTTTCGATGGCATCATGGTTGCCCGTGGCGACATGGCCGTCGAGTGCCCGCTCGAAGAGGTGCCGCTGGCTACCAAGCGCTGCATCGAGCTCGCTCGTCAGTACGCCAAGCCGGTTATCGTGGCCACCGAAGTCCTCGGCTCCATGGTCAGCTCCCCGGTTCCGACCCGTGCAGAGGCATCCGACTGCGCCAACGCCATCCTTGACGGCGCCGACGCTACCATGACCTCCAACGAGACCGCCGTCGGCAAGTACCCGGCAGTCACCGTGAGCACCATGAGCCGTATCTCCTCCTTCGCCACCGAGCACGGTTTCGACCGTATCCCGGAGCTGAAGAACCTGGATATGTCTTCCACCGGCGCTGTGTCTTCCGCAGCTGTGGATCTGGCTGACAAGCTGAACGCCAAGGCTATCGTTGCCTACACCCAGACCGGTTCCACCGTGCATCGCGTGTCTCGCGAACGCCCGGCCACCCCGATCTACGGCATCACCAACAACGAGCACACCTATCACTGGCTGGCTCTGTCTTGGGGTACCGAGTCCTTCCTGCTCGATGAGGATTACCACGACAAGTCCCGCAAGGACCTGATGATCTTCACCGATAAGATCCTGAAGGATGCTGGCAAGGTCACCGATGGCGACAAGATCGTTGTGCTGAGCTCCGCCCAGGGCGAGCACCAGCCGGGCCGCACCGATTCCATCTACGTCCACACCGTCGGTGCTTGCGACTGAGATGTGTTTCGGTCAGTGGCTGACTGATTCGTAGAGAAATCCCGTGAAGCTCATGTTTGAGTCTCACGGGATTTCTGATTTTGCTGTTTATAAGTAGGAGGGCTTCCCCGTTTGAACCGCACCCCGATTGTTGGACTGAAGAAATTCAGATTCGATGATCGGAGGTGCGGTTCTTTCGTATGCGTGAGGATCGAAGGAGACGTTACGACGACGGGTTCCGGCGCGAAACGCCGAACAAGCTGCAACCTTTGCAAAATCAATTTTTCGTGTTATTCTTGTCAAGTTGTGCGAAAGCCCCTGTATCCCAATTGGTAGAGGAGACAGCCTCAAAATCTGTACAGTGTGGGTTCGAGTCCCACCGGGGGCACCGGATTGATGAACAGCCGTGGTTGGAGATTTCCAGCCGCGGCTTTCTCTTTGAAAACCCATCTGGCGCATGTGCCGTTACGTGGTGGCTCGGTGCCTTGTCATCTACTAGGCGGTGCCGTCTTCTTTGGTCCATATGGCGAGTCAGCCGCCGGCGTTGCGCTTGGCGTTCGGGTTGGTTCCGGCGGTCCGCACACACGATGAAACCGCACTTCCGATTATCGAATTTGAGTTTCTTCAGTTCAACATTCGGGGTGCGGTTCATCACGTCTTGTACGGCTTTTTTGCGTTCATAGCGAAAACAAGCGCCTTCGGCGACAGTCTAAACGACTGAAACCGCAGGTCACTCAGTGTTTTACAGCCAAGGTCTGCTGCAACGTATGCGAATCGTGTGGAGGCACGATGACCGCGCAATCGCGATTGTTGACCGCTTCCACGCAGACGAAGCCGCGCCATTCGCCCTCATCCAAATCGCCGATGGCGTTTCCGGCTTGTTCTCCCGGATTCCACACCACGGTCTGCGCCGCACCCTGCTTGGAAACAACGACGGTGCGTTTCAGCACAGGATCGTGCAGCTCAAGCGTGTGAGCCGAATAGTAGATGCGGTCAACCATGCCTTGGAAGGTCACAGGTTCATTACCTTGGCTGCAACGGGGATCGCCGTCCAATACGGTATCGAGATAATCGGTGCCCTCCAGCCCGCACACCTGCGACTGTTCGGCGTCGCCAACCTGCAGATACGTATGCAGTGCCTCTTCGTAAGACAATGGCTCGTCTCCATCGTTATATACGGTAAGCGACATCGTCAACTCACAGCCGACTTCAATGGTGTAAACGGCATGAAATTGAGGATTCGGTCCAGAAACAAACTGGGAAAGTATATCTGCGTTGATCTCGCTGGAATCCAATGTATAGCGCAACAAGGCATCGGAAGAACCTTCCTTGTCATAATGCCAGAAGCTATTGCGGGCAAAACCATGCTTGGGCTTCTTCGAAGCCACATGCCCGCCTTCGAAACCGGAATTGAACCAAGGGAAAATAATCGGAACACCGCCGCGGATGGCAGTTCCTTCCTTAAGATGAATCGCCTTTGGCCGCCAAACCACAGTCTATTCGCCGGCAGGTGCCCAGGAAAGCACATGCGCACCGTAATCGCTGACTGATGCCGTTGCGTCTTCGTTGACAATATCTCTGATAGTGAAAGTGCTACTCATACGACCAGTATAAACAAGACAACGTTGAGGCGGGATTGTGGAAAGAAGGACTTTGCAGGATTGCGGAATTTCTTGGATTTTTCGGCTTTGCACGTGAAGGAAAAAGAGGATTGCGGCAACACGCGCTTGTAGGCTTCTGCTAGTATCATCCATGAAAGTACAAGGAAGATAGCCGGTTCGTTCCAACTTGCGTGATGGAGGGTGAATCAAGGCTGTGAAAAGCTGAAGATTTCCAGAATCCGAACGATTGCAAGTAACGGCATCGAATCAGTCCAGGACCAGGTTGGGGTTTGTGAGACCGGCTTTGGGTGTGACAGTGGAAAGAGACCGACATGTCTGCAGAAAAGACCACGGAACCGGACGAAGTGCTCACCGACGATGAACTTCAGGCTGCCGCAGCGCCTGAGCAGTCCATCGAGGAAGATGACAAACCTCGCAAGCGTACCGTCGTCGTGGCCGAAGACGAATCCGTGAACCGTATGGATTTGGTTGCCATGCTGGAAGATAGTGGCTACGAGGTTGTAGGCGAAGCCGCTAACGGTGAGGAAGCAGTCGAATTGACCCGCAAGTTCCGTCCAAGCGTGGTATGCATGGACGTCAAGATGCCTCGTATGGATGGCATCGAAGCGGCGGGCATCATCTGTGATGAGAATATCGCTCCGGTCGTTATGCTTACGGCATTCTCCCAGTCCGATCTGGTCAAGAAGGCCACGGGTGCAGGTGCCATGGCATACGTCACCAAGCCGTATGAGGAATCCAAGCTGCTTCCGGCTCTGGAAGTGGCCATGGGCCGTTTCGCCGAAATCAACGATCTGCTCGACAATGTGGAGCGCAGCGAATCCAAGCTGCACGAAACCGAAGAGCAGCTGAAGAAGGCGGAAGAGCAGCTGAAGAAGGCTGAGGAAACCCTCGAGGAACGTAAGCTTGTCGACCGTGCCAAGGGCCTGCTGATGGATAAGGCTGACTTCTCCGAGCAGGGTGCGTTCCGTTGGATTCAGAAGACCTCCATGGACCAGCGCATCCCGAAGAAGCGTCTGGCTATGGCCATCATCGCCAAGTACGGTGATCAGAAGTCGGAAGCAGAGGATGAGCGCTAACACAGCAACTGTGGAAGGCACTACGCGCGGGACGCTATTGGTCGTTGACGGCCATTCCTTGGCGTTCCGCGCTTTTTTTGCCTTGCCCGTAGAGAATTTCAGTACATCCGCAGGTCAGGCGACCAACGCCGTATGGGGCTTCGCCACCATGCTTTCGCAGGTGATCGACGCGGAACATCCGGATCATCTTGCCGTCGCTTTCGATGTCAAAGGCGGTACCTTCCGCAATACGATGCTGCCGCAGTACAAAGGCACGCGAGATGCGGCTCCGGAAGATCTATTGACCCAGCTGCCGTTGATTCAACGGATGCTGACGGCCCTTGGCGTCACGTTCATCGAAAAACCTGGATACGAGGGCGATGATGTGATTGGCACGTTGGCGAGCATGGGAGAAAAAGCAGGCTATCGCACGCTGGTGCTATCCGGCGATCGTGACGCGTTCCAGCTCATCAACGACAACATCACCGTGTTGTATCCGGGGCATCATTTCAAAGATTTGAAGCACATGACTCCCGACGCGGTGGTGGAGAAATACCACGTCACGCCGGAGCAATATCCGGATCTTGCCGCGCTTCGTGGCGAAACCGCCGACAACATTCCCGGCGTTCCCGGCGTGGGCGATGGATTCGCGGCCAAATGGATCAACCTGTATGGCGGACTTGACCAAATCATCGAGCACGCCGACGAGATCGGCGGCAAAAAAGGCGAGGCACTGCGGGACAACATCGATCAGGTCAAACTGAACCGTTCCGTGAACGCCTTGGTGCGTGACCTCGACCTTGGCGTGTCCATCGAAGATCTGACCTTCGGTCAGGTGGATGCCAACCAGTTGAATGAACTGTTCACCAAGCTTGAATTCGGCATTCGTACCAAAAACCGTGTGCTGAGAACATTCAATGCGGGGAAGCCCACCAACGATCCCGTGCCGCAAGACGAGTCCGGCAAGCTTGAAATACCTCAGTATGAAACGGTTGATTCGCCGGAAGCATTGGAAGCATGGGTACGAGACCATCTGCCGATGCCGAACGGGCATCTGCATGACGAACGTGAAATCGCGCCGAAGACGACTCCCTCCGGTTTCGCCCTTGATCATACGAAGAAATGCGCGAAATCCGTGGCGCATTCGTGGGTGTTGCAGGTGGAAGGCGAAAGCAAGCCGGGGAACGCGGCCTATGCGTCTCTGATGATCGCATCGCAAGGCAAAGCGATTCGCATCAATCGTGTTGACCGTGACATGGCGTCCCAGCTGCAAACGGTACTTGACGAACACCACCAATCCATGGTGGTGCATGGGTATAAGGAACAGTCCCACCTGCTGGAAAGCGTCGGTGTGACGTTGCCGAAGCCGCTGTTCGACACCAAGCTTGCCGGGTATCTGGTCCATCCCGATTTCCATGCCGACACGCTGGAACAGGCGGCGGCTCATTTCCTTGACCTGTATATCGAGGAACAGTCCGAGGGCGCGACGCAAGGCACGCTTGATTTCGACGAGCCGGACGATAGTGCGCAGCGGAACGACAACCAGCTTCCGCGCCATACTGCGATTGTTGGTTTGCTGGCGCGTAAACTGGCGGATTCATTGGATCAGCGTGAGCAGTTCTCATTGCTTGAATCTGTGGAGATTCCAGTATCCCGTGTGCTGTATGGCATGGAACATGCCGGTGCGCAAGTCGACATGAACAGGCTGATGAACATGCGTGAGCAGCTTGCCTCCGATGCGAATCATGCGCAGGAAACGGCATGGCAGTATGCGGGCGAGCGTGTGAATCTGCAAAGTCCCAAACAGTTGCAGAAAATCCTGTTTGAGGATATGGGTTTGAAACCCACGAAGAAGACCAAAACCGGTTCGTATACCACGAATGCGGCGGCTTTGCAGGCGTTGCGCGATCGTTCGTATGGTAATGATAGGGCTTGTCAGTTCCTTGACGCATTGTTGCTGCATCGCGAGAAGAACAAGCTCAAGCAGATTGTGCAGACGTTGATCGATGCGACCAACGGGTCTGACGGACGCATCCATACGACGTTTGAGCAGACTGTGGCTGCGACCGGTCGATTAAGCTCGGTCGATCCGAATTTGCAGAACATCCCGAATCGTGATCCGGCTGGACGTGAGATTCGTTCGGCTTTTGTGCCCGGCGAGGGTTTTGAATCGTTGCTGAGTTCGGATTATTCTCAGGTCGAGTTACGTATTATGGCCGACCTTTCCGGTGATGAGGCGCTGATTGAGGCGTTCCGTTCCGGTAGGGACTTCCATAAGTATGTGGCGAGCTTGGTGTATGGCGTTCCTGTTGATGAGATTACGTCTGATCAGCGCAGTCATGTTAAGGCGATGAGCTATGGCTTGGCATATGGGCTGAGCACGTATGGGCTTTCGCAGCAGCTTGGCATTAAGCCGGGTGAGGCCGAGTCATTGAAGCGGCAGTATTTTGCGACGTTCGGCAAGGTCCATGAGTATTTGGAGTCGTTGGTTTCTTCGGCTCGTGAAAAGGGATATACGGAGACGATTTATGGTCGTCGTAGGTATTTTCCGGGCTTGAAGTCGCCGAATCGTGCGGTGCGTGACGCTGCGGAGCGTGCCGCGTTGAATGCGCCTATTCAGGGTTCTGCTGCGGACATTATGAAGATCGCCATGATTCGTGCTGATGATGCGTTGCATGAGGCTGGTCTTGCCAGCCGTATCATTCTGCAGATTCATGATGAACTTGTGGTGGAGGTTGCGCCGGGTGAGGCGGAGCGTGTCACTGCGTTGGTGAAGGATGCCATGGAGCATGCGGTCGATATGGCGGTTCCGTTGGATGTTTCCACGGGTATTGGTTCGGATTGGCAGCTTGCCGCGCACTGATACGGTACTGGGTTTCGTGTGTGTTGCGGATGTGCGTGGTCGAGCAATGGCATAAGGAGGAATGATGGCAACGCTGAAGCAGGTTGTGGATGTGCTGGAAACGTTGTATCCGCTTCGCTATGCGGAGCAGTGGGATGAGCCTGGTCTTATCGTGGGTGATTTGCGTCAGCCTGTGCGCGGTATCGCTTTTGCGGCTGATCCCTCTATGGCGGTGGTTGATCAGGCGATTGCCGGTGGTATTGATTTGCTGGTTTGCCATCATCCGTTGTTCTTCCGTTCCGTTCATGCGGTGTCGGGATTGGGTTTCCGTGGTGAGATTGTGCGTAAGCTCAATCTTGCCGGATGTGCGTTGTGGGTGGGGCATACGAATGCCGATGCGGCGTATCGTGGCGTCGGCATGGCTGCGGCTGACATGTTCGGTTTGGTGGATCAGCGTCCGCTGGTGCCCATCGATGATCCGGATGCCGAGCATCCGGTCGGTTTGGGACGTGTGGGGCGTCTTGCCGAACCTGTGGCGTTGCGTGATTTCGCCAGTCGAGTAGCTGGCGCGCTGCCGTACACCGAGCTTGGCGTGCAGGTTTGCGGCGATCTGGACGTTCCGGTCAGCACGGTGGCGGTGCTTCCGGGTTCCGGTGATTCCTTGTTCGATGAGGTGCGTGCGGCCGGTGCCGACGTGTATGTGACCAGTGATCTGCGGCATCATCCGGTGACGGACGCCATAGAGCAGGCCCGCTATGAGGCTTCCATGCGTGCTTCCGGCGTTGCCATGGGCCATGGTGACGGGCGTGTGCGTCCGGCGTTCGTCAACACTCCGCACAGCGCCATCGAATCCATGTGGTTCCAGTATGCGATGGAAGACGTTCCCCATGCGGTTGCGGAAGCGACCGGCGACATTCCTGCCGTGCGTTGGATTTCCATGAATACCGATCCATGGAATATGGTATTTCCTTCGAGCGGGCAGGAACGGTGACGCGTCATGTGTGACGAGGCGGTAGACGGAACTCAGGTGGACGTATTGCTGGATGAATCCAGCGATGGCGTGGACATGTCCGGTATGGTCACGGTGCTTGACAGCAGGCACGTGTATCAGGGTGCGATTTTCGGCGTCGACGACCTGCGGATCGCATTGCCGATGCGTGACGGAGGGCAAACGGTGATTCGCCGTCAGGTGATGCGTCATGCGCCTTGCGTGGTCATGCTGGTGCATGATTGCGCGAATGACCGGTATCTGATCGAACGGGAATACCGTATCGGCTGCGACGCCTTCGCCTACGGTCTGCCGGCTGGACTCATCGACGGGGGAGAGGACGTGGAGGAGGCCGCGCTGCGGGAGCTTCGTGAGGAAACCGGTGTGGAGCCCGCCGGGCGTGACGGTGTCGAATTCGACCATGTGGGGCAGTTTTACTCGTCCGAAGGCATGACCGACGAGCTTGCCAACATCATGGTGCTTCACCTGCATGCATGGCATCCCGTCGAACGTCATTTCGACGGCGATGAGCACGTCGAATCGGCGTGGGTCTCCTGGCAGCGGCTGCGCGGCACCCGTATTACGGCCTCCAATTCCATGATCGCTATTCTTCACGAGCAAATTCGACGAAACCGGCAAAATACAGGCAAGAGTTCTTTCGAATCGTAAAAATAATCGCCGAACAACACGAAATTGCGATTTGGGGGCTGAAACGTGAGATACTTGAATCATGCAAATCAGACCCGGATCGATGTATCCACTCGGCGCAAGCTATGACGGCGCCGGCGTGAATTTTGCCCTCTTTTCCCAAGTGGCACAAAAAGTCGAGCTTTGCCTTTTCGATGAGGAAGACAACGAAACTCGAATCGAAATGACCGAGCAGAACTCTTATGTCTGGCACAACTATCTGCCCGGAATCCAACCGGGGCAACGTTACGGCTATCGCGTGTACGGGCCATACGACCCGACGCAAGGCCTGCGCTGCAACCCGAACAAACTGCTGCTTGACCCCTACGCTAAAGCCATCGAAGGCAACATCGACGGCGATGAGAGCCTCTACTCGTACTGGTTCAGAAGCCCCGATGACGTTACCAGCATGAACACGCTCGACTCGGCCGCCCATACCATGAAAGCGGCCGTGGTGAACCCCTATTTCGACTGGGGCAACGACCAGCATCCGAACATCTCATATCACGATTCCGTGATTTACGAAGCCCACGTACGCGGCATGACCAACCTCAACATGGACGTGCCGCCGGACATTCGCGGAACCTATGCGGGTCTGGCGTACCCCTCGGTAATCGAATACCTGAAGAAGCTGGGCGTCACGGCCATCGAGCTCATGCCCATCCACCAGTTCGTCAATGACAGCTTCCTTCAGGAAAAAGGCCTGAGCAACTACTGGGGATACAACACCATCGGCTTCTTCGCCCCGCACAACGCGTATTCCAGCTCCGGACAGCGCGGCGAACAGGTCAACGAATTCAAATCCATGGTCAAGGCATACCATCATGCCGGCATGGAAGTCATCCTCGACGTGGTGTACAACCACACCGCCGAAGGCAACAACCGTGGACCGACCCTCAGCTTCAAAGGCATCGACAACGGCGCCTACTACCGTCTGGTAGACAACGACCGCAGACACTATTTCGACACCACAGGCACCGGAAACTCGCTGCTCATGCGCTCGCCGCACGCGTTGCAGCTCATTACCGACAGCCTGCGCTATTGGGTCACTGAAATGCACATCGACGGATTCCGATTCGATCTTGCGGCCACATTGGCGCGTCAGTTCCAGGAAGTCGACAAACTATCTGCATTCTTCGACATCGTCGAGCAGGATCCGGTCATCTCCCGCGTCAAACTGATCGCCGAGCCATGGGATTTGGGTTCCGGCGGATACCAGGTGGGCGGCTTCCCGTCCAGCTGGTCCGAATGGAATGGCCGCTATCGTGATTGCGTGCGCGACTTCTGGCGTTCGCAGCCGTCTACCTTGCCGGAATTCGCCAGCCGACTTATGGGCAGTTCCGACCTGTATCAGGTCAACGGCCGCCGACCGGTCGCATCCGTGAACTTCATCACCGCGCACGACGGCTTCACCATGAACGATCTGGTGAGCTACAACGAGAAGCATAATGAGGCCAACGGCGAAGGCAATCGCGATGGCGAAAGCAACAACCGTTCTTGGAACTGCGGTGTCGAAGGTCCTACGACCATCAAGGATGTTAACGAGCTTCGTCAACAGCAGATGCGCAACATGTTCGCCACGTTGCTGCTCAGCCAAGGCATTCCGATGATCTGCGGCGGCGACGAAGTGGCGCGCACCCAGCAGGGCAACAACAACGCCTACTGCCAGGACAATGCGATCTCCTGGACGAACTGGGATCTGGACGAGGATCAAAAGGACCTGCTCGAATTCGTATCGAAGCTGATCCATTTGAGGCTTGAGCATCCTGTGCTGCATCGCCGCCGCTTCTTCTCCGGTCGCGAGCAGGGAGACGACAGCACTGCGATTCCGCAGGTCGAATGGATGGATCATACCGGCTCCATTATGGATATGGACGACTGGTCAAACACACACGCCTTCACTGTGATGATCTATCTGAACGGTTCCGATATTCCGGAAACCGACTGGTACGGCAATCAGATGGTCGACAATGATTTCATTCTGATTTTCAACGCGCATTACGAGCCGATCATGTTCACCCTGCCCGATGAGCAATATGGCAAGAAATGGCGCTTAATTGTCGACACGCATAATCCAAAGGGGCCAGAACTCAATTATGAGGCCGGTTTTGCGATTACTGCGCAATCAAGAAGCTTCCTGCTGTTGATGAGCGACAAGAAGCCGTCCAACAAGCACTACAACTTCTGACGGCGCACTCGCGTTATGCCGTCAGAATCCAGTGGGGTGGAGTCGTCGCCAATGCGATGGCTCCACCCCACTGGTATGTATATGTTGAAATCCGGCGGTTGCCGGTCAGCCTTGCATCAGACTTGTGCGGCGAGCCTCGAAACTGTGTCGGGAACAGTTTCGCTGACTTCCGCAAGATCCTCGACGGAGCGTGGTCTCTCAGATTGCGCCAGTATCAGCTGCGTCTGCACGCGATCCGCTTCGATGGCGGCGATCTGACGCGAGAAAATGATGAACCAGCCAAGGAACATCATGCCGGCCAACGCCTCCACATTCGTCAGCGTGTTATGCCCGCTCAGCCATTGGAATCCGGCATAAGCCCCAATCGCAATCGCAAGATCGGAAACCACGTATACGACCTTTGAGAGTTGCGGGGCAAGCCAAGGCAGGGCAATCATCAGCACGCTCATCAAACATGGCAGGCCGCGGGCGAACACGTTGTGCAAAATCGGATGCGGCGTGTAACGGAACATGCCGATACCTACGAAAGCGATGCCGGCCAACGTCAACATGATTGACAGCAGCAGAATCCTCGTACGAAAATGCTTCGGCGTCTCATTGATGGCATTGGAATCCAGATACTGCAATTGCAGACGATACGTGGTGATGAGCTCGGAAACGGCGAAATAGCTGATGATCACAATGCAGATGCCCGCGAGCGTCAGCGTCGAATTGAACATACGCGCGGCGAACGTCGTACGGTCGCCCAATTGAGAGAAATTATTGTTGTACCAGTACGGATCGTCGGACGTCAATCCTGCGATGCTTACGCCGGACACCACGAAAAACGGCAGTAGGGAAGCGATCGTTTTGGCATTCATAAGTTCCGCCTGCACGAAAGTGATATAGCCTACAACGCCTGCGATGGCCGCGCATAGGATTGGCAGATAGCCTTTCAGCGTGCGGATGCCCATCATGTTGTTGATGATGGACAACATCATGAACGATGTGACGAAAATGGTCGACGCGTACACCACGGAAAGCGCAAGGATCTCGAAAACACGGCGAACCGGAATGACCCAGCCATGCTTGAGTGTCAGCGAACGTGATTTTCGTGCGTAACCCAAACTGAATGAAACGACTCCGCATCCTGCCACGATTCCCGAGCAGACGGTGAACAGACGCTGCGTGACACGCCAGATGGCCGGGGCGAACTGCATGTATGCGTTCATGGCGAACCAGGCGATAATGGCGCATGTCACAAAGGAGATGATGCCTGACGATTCGGCCTGCTGGTGACGTCCCATGCCGTTCTCCTTTCCGAAACGCTATTGTAAGCCTGTCGTTGTCCAACCATACGCTATAATAAAAACTCGTGTTCACTTGATGCGATTCCGTGAGGCGGATTCGCGGGGTGTGAACGTGAACGGGCTGTAGCGCAGTTTGGTAGCGCGTCTGCTTTGGGAGCAGAATGTCGCAGGTTCAAATCCTGTCAGCCCGACCAAAACCGTTGGAAACAAAGGTGTTTCAGACGGTTTGAAAAATCCTTTCCCCGGTTTCCGGTACAAACACGACGATCGCGGGAATTCCTCGTGGCATTTTGTGATATTCGCATAGTTCTGTCCGCCTGGGTTTTCAAACGGAAATGGTATGGATGGCATTTGATTGTCGAGATCGAGCAAGATACGCACGCTACATGGCGAGATTGAAGCGTTGTTTTCCACGGGTTTTGGATACGATAAATCCTATGAACGCATCTCAAGAGAATCTTTGGTCGGCGCCGTTTGCCGGCAAGTCGCTTGACGCCACCGTTGTGGTGCCGGGCAGCAAATCCCTGTCGAACCGTTATCTCATTCTTGCGGCTCTCGGGCATCGTCCTGTGCGATTGGTCGGTCTGCTGCGCTCGCGTGATACCGAGCTGATGATGGACGCGCTGCGTTCGTTGGGAGTGCGCTGCGAAATCGATGAGCAGGTTGACACCACGGTTACGGTGGTGCCGCCGTCCGACGGCCGGTTCCACGGTGGTACGAAGGTGTTCTGCGGTC
>ERZ1032758.207-NODE-207-length-12197-cov-13.067287_pt1 | contig 12197 bp, 8 predicted proteins | sample MGYA00516958_ERZ1032758 | MGnify/ENA primary metagenome ERZ1032758 (study PRJEB33719, sample SAMN04262538) | wastewater metagenome | biome: sewage system; feature: street-access sewage; material: sewage | place: Peru: Lima | collected 2012-08-07 ...
CTGCATGGTGGAATGATGTCGGAATGGGCGCTGCGGCAAATACGGAGAACGGGTGTGGCGAAGCATCATCGCGGAACATTATGGCGGGACACCATCGCGGAGCACCGTAGCGCATAGTTGCCGTTTCGCGATGCTTTGCCGGCATTGCCGTGCTTTTGGGGCACCCAGCGCCGATAATGGAACACAGTGGCATACGGCAGCAAGGAGGAACCGTGGCGAACGCATCGAACGCAACGCCTGCAGTGATTGCGGCGCGCATCGTCGATGCCGTCGGCGGCCCCGCGAACATTACCAGCCTGACCCATTGCGCCACGCGACTGCACTTCGAACTGGCCGATGCCGGCCATGTCAACCAGCACGGTCTTGAATCCATCCCCGGAGTCCTCGGTGCATTCCCGCGAGCCGGCAATCGTTATCAGGTCATCATCGGCGGAGCGGTCGCCTCGGTGTACGAGCAGATCGTTCGGCTGCGGACGGCGCGATTGATGCCGGCAGCGCAATTGCCATCGGCAGTGATGCAGTCAGCGTCGCAGTCAACGCAACCCACTCAGTCAATGCAGCCCACTCAGCCAGCGCAGCCCGCGCAGTCAGCGCAATCCACACAGCCCACGCAACCCGCGCAGTCCGCGCCGTACCTTTCCGACGATGCCGCACCATCGCGCGATACTGCCACCGACGCCGAACAAAGTTGCGGCCCATCCAATACATCCCGTCACTTCACGCCTCGTACCGTCCGCGAGTGGGGCAGTGCCGCCCGCGCTTGGGCTGCCGCGTTTTTCGACTACCTGTCTGACTCGTTCCGCCCGATTCTGGGTGTACTGCTCGGTGCCTCGCTGGTCATCGCCATCGTCAACGTGATCGTTGCACTCGGCATCGTGCCTGACGGCGAGACCTCCGCCGGCTGGATACTACTCAAGGCGATTTGGGAGGGTGTGTTCACCGTTCTGCCGATTATGATCGCCTACAATGCGGCCAAGAAACTGGACGTCGACCCCTGGCTCGGCGGCGCGATTATGGCCGCGCTGATGACCCCGCAGTTTACTGGCGTGATGTCCGGAATGTCCGGAATGTCCGGGACGTCCGTATCCAGCGCCCTCTCCGGGGCGATTCAATGCTCGGCCAACGCCGTATTCGGCACCGAAACCTGCACCGTGTCGGCGTTCGGCATACCGATTCAACTCAACGACTACAGTGGCAACATCTTCGTACCATTGCTCATGGCCGCCGTGCTCGCCGTGGTCTACCGCGGGCTGAAGCGCGTCATTCCCGACAGCGTACAGCTGGTGTTCGTGCCATTCCTCTCACTGGTCGTCGTTTTTGCGCTCACCATACTGGTTATCGGGCCTCTGGGAATATGGCTCGGCAGCGGGCTGGGAGCGGCCACAGCATGGCTTAACGCGCACGTGCCATTCCTGTTCGCGCTCATCATCCCGATGCTCTACCCGTTTCTCGTGCCGCTCGGTCTGCACTGGCCGTTGAACGCCCTGATACTGATGAACATTCAGACGCTCGGCTACGACTTCGTCCAAGGTCCGATGGGTGTATGGAACTTCGCCTGCTTCGGTGCCACCGCCGGCGTACTCGTGCTGGCCGTACGCGGCAAGGATTCGGCCATGCGGCAGACCGCGGTGGGGGCGTTGCTCGCGGGATTGCTGGGTGGCGTTTCGGAACTGAGCCTGTACGGCATCCATCTGCATCACCGCCGCGTCTACCGCTGGCTGCTCGCCGGCTGCGCGGCCGGCGGAGTGACCAGCGCGGTGTTCGGCTGGCTGTTCCCGTCCGTGCTGCCATCCGGCCAGATGGTCCGGGGCGTTACGACTACGGCATTCGCCTTCTCCTCGTTGCTGACGATTCCGGTGTTCGATCGGATGTGGGTGTACGCGCTGTCCATCGCCGTTGCGTTTGTAATGGCGATGGTGCTGACGGTGCTGTTCGGGTACCGTACGCCGCCGCGCGCCACGGAGGCGCAGATGGTCTCGGCGGGCGAGAACGCACGCCCGCAGGATATGGCGAGGGGGATTGACACGACCGTGTCGGATGTGGAGTCTGCGGAAGATTCTCCATCGCGGGCTGCCCCTGATCGGGCTCTTGACTCCAACGCCATCTTGTCGCCGGTCGCCGGCCGGTTGATGAATCTGGAAGCGACTGGCGATCCGGTGTTCGCCTCCCGCGCGCTGGGGGAGGGTGTAGGCGTCGTGCCGGAGACGACCGGTGAGACAGCCGTGCTCGCACCGGTCAGTGGCATGCTGAAAACCGTGGCCCGAACCGGCCATGCCTTCGGCATTAAAACCGATGGCGGCATCGAGGTGCTGGTTCATATCGGCATTGACACCGTCGATATGGATGGCGAGGGATTCGCTGTGGTCGTGGCTAAAGGCGAGCGGATCGCGGCGGGAGAGCCACTGGCCACCGTGGATTTCGGCAAAGTCGCGGCGGCCGGGCACAGCGTTGTGGTGGTGGTGACGGTGGTCAACGCCGCTGAACTGACCGTGGTCACGCCGTTGATCGGCGACGGTAGCGGCGACAACAACGGCGGTGACTGCAAAACCGTATCAGCCGGCAGCCCGATCATCGATGTGGAACAATGACGTTGCGAAAGGATGCCATGGAAATACTGCGAGTGTTCAACAACAACGTCGTGCTCGCCAAAGGCGGCGACGGCGGTGAGGTGATTCTCACCGGCCGTGGACTGGGGTTCCAGGCCAAGCCGGGGCAGACGGTCGACGAGTCGAAAGTCGTGCGCACCTTCGTGCCGTCGGACGGGCGTGACCCGGACCATCTGGCGCAGATGCTGGCGGACATTCCGCCCGAAATCATCCGCGTGGTCGTCGAATCCATGCAGGAAGCCGGACTGGGGGAGCGCGAGACCGGCAGCACCACGCTGGTCATGGCCCTGTCGGACCACGTGGCGAATGCGGTGGAGCGGGTGCGGCGCGGCATCGACATCACCTACCCGCTGCTCGGCGAGGTGAGCAACCTGTACCCGCAGGAATACGCGCAGGGGCGTGCGATGCTCGCATCGCTCAATGCGCGGCTCGACGTCACGCTGCCGGACGGCGAGGCCACCGCGCTTGCCATGCATCTGGTCAACGCCGGCTTCGCCACCGGCGACCTGTCCTATACGTACACGATGACGGGCGTGATCCAGCAACTGCTTGACATCATCGACCACAGCTACGGCATCACGTTGGACCGCAGTTCCGTGAACGTGGGCCGGTTCATCACCCACCTGCGCTACCTGTTCGTACGCATCCACCAGCACCAGCAACTGACGGACGAGCCGGCACCGGTGATGAAGGTGATTCGTGAGTCCTACCCCGCCGCGCTACGATGCGCGCGAACCATCGCCTCCCTGCTCGAACTGCGCCTCGACACGGATATCAGCGACGACGAAACCGCCTATCTGGCAATGCACGTCGCCCGAGTCACCGGCCACGCATCGTAGTAACGGATTAGCGGATTGGCGAATCAGCGAATCGGCTCGAGTGTACCGGTCATTTCGGCGAAATTCGAGGTGGCATTTGAAGCAGCGGCCTGCGCGGTCTTTTCCGGCGCGGAGGCGTCGGGCACGCGCACGATCAGCGCGCGGTGATCCACCGAGAAACGGATGTGGCGGGTTTCCGGCAGCATGTCACCGTCCACCTGCGCTTTGGCCGGCTTTTCCAATGTGATTTCGGCACTGACGCCCTGAACCTGTTCGATGGTCGAGTTCGTGGACAGCGGGTTCTGTTCGGGCTTGCCGATGATCGTCTGGTGCACCACGTCGCCGAACAGGTTGGCCCAGCCGAGGATGCCGCCGGTGGTGTCGATGATTTCGAAGTCCAGCAGACCATCGTCATAGGATGCCGCCGGCATCAGCGAGAACATGGGAATCTGGCCGCAGTTGCCGGCCATCACCGTGCGGAAATCGAGATTCTTGATGGTGTGGGTCGAGCCGTCGGCGCTGGTGACTGTCAGCGTGCCGCGGAACTTCGGCGCGAACAGGTTCTTCACGCCGCCCACGAAGTAGGCGAGCCAGCTGATGTTCGCCTTGAGCTCGGGGTTGGTGTCGTCGATCATGGCCGCATCGAAGCCGATGCCGGCGATGATGAGGAAGGCGTGGCCGTGGTCGTCCTCCGGGTGGTCGAGCAGGGTGAGACGGCCCATGTCCACCAGGCGGGAGCCGTGGGAGGTGGCCACGGTCAGCGCGGCGTCGATATCGTCCACGGGAACGCCCATATTGCGGGCAAACAGGTTGCCGGTGCCGATGGGGATGATGCCCAGCGCATGGCCGGTGCCGGAGACGGCGCTCGCCACCGTGCGCACCGTGCCGTCGCCGCCGACCGCGATCACCACGTCGGCGCCGTCCTCCAGCGCCTCAAGCGCGCAGACCCTGCCGTCCTTGTCAAGCTGGGTGTCGTAGAAGCGGATGCGATTGAGCCCCTTGGCCTCGCAGAACCTCTGGATATGCAGCCTGCGGGCTTCGGCCTGCGGTTTGGACGGATTCACGATGAAGGCGTACTGCACCTCGTCGTCCCGGCGCTTCTCCAGCGTCTGAGCCAGCTTGCGGCGGCGCTGCGCGCGCAGAGCGATGACGATGACGGCGATGAGCACCACCACAATGGCGATTGCGGCGATGATCAGAAACACGGTGAGGGCAGGCTGAGGCATGGCTCCTATTGTTATCGGTGGGGAGGTCGTTTGCGGCCATGGTGCGCCGTACGTGAACATTTCCTGCACGCAACAGCCCCGTGGGGCGTGATTATGGTTCAATCGCGTCTCATCTGACGAAATTGGCCGGGTGGACCCGTCCGCGGACTTTCCCGGGCTTCCCTGTGATTTCCGCGTGACTCCCGCGCATTCGGCCATTGTCGGTGTCTGCTTACGCGGCTAGTCTGGTGCCCATGCTTGATATTCAATTCATCCGTGAACACACCGATATCGTCAAGGAATCCCAGCGCAAGCGCGGCGAGTCCGTGGAGCTCGTCGACGAAGTGCTCTCCTCCGACACCGCACGTCGTGAGGCGCTGAAGGCCTTCGAAGAGGCTCGCGCCCAGCAGAAGGAAATCGGCAAGAAGGTCGCCTCCGCCCCGGCGGACGAGAAGGCCAAGCTCATCGCCGAGACCAAGGAACTGTCCCAGAAGGTCTCCGAATACAAGTCCAAGGCCGATTCCGCAGCCGAGGAATACACCACCGCCATGTGGAAGCTCTCCAACATCGTGGAGCCCGAAGCTCCCGAAGGCGGCGAGGATGACTACGTGGTCGTCAAGAAGGTTGGCCAGATTCGCGACTTCGCGGCCGAAGGCTTCGAGCCCAAGGACCACCTGACCCTCGGCACCGGCGTGGCCGGCATCGACATGCGCCGCGGCGTCAAGGTCGGCGGCTCCCGCTTCTATTTCCTGCGTGGCCAGGTGGCCCGCATGCAGATTGCCATGCTCACCATGGCCGTGGACCAGGCCGAAGAGCACGGCTTCACGCTGGCCATCACCCCGACGCTCGTGCGCCCCGAGGTCATGCGCGGCACCGGCTTCCTGAACTCCCACGCCGACGAGATCTACCGTCTGCGCGAGCCCGATGACCAGTACCTGGTCGGCACTTCCGAAGTGGCGCTCGCCGGCATGCACGAGAACGAGATCCTCGACCTCGGCAACGGCCCGCTGCGCTACTGCGGTTGGTCCTCCTGCTACCGCCGCGAGGCCGGTGCCGCAGGCAAGGATACTTCCGGCATCATCCGCGTCCACCAGTTCGACAAGGTGGAGATGTTCGTTTACGCCAAGCAGGAGGACTCCTACAAGGAGCACGAGCACCTGCTGGCCATGGAACAGGAGATGCTCGCCAAGGTCGAGGTGCCCTACCGCATCATCGATACCGCCGCCGGCGACCTCGGTTCCTCCGCCGCCCGTAAGTTCGACTGCGAGGCTTGGGTGCCGACCCAGGGCCGTTACCGCGAGCTCACCTCCACCTCGAACTGCACCGAGTACCAGGCTCGCCGCCTGAACATCCGCGAGCGTATGGAAGACGGCGGCACCCGCCCGGTCTCCACCCTGAACGGCACGTTGGCCACCACCCGTTGGCTGGTCGCCATCATGGAGAACCACCAGCAGAAGGACGGCTCCATCGAGATCCCGAAGGCCATGCGCGCCTACATGGGCGGCAAGGAAGTTATCGAGCCCACGAAGTGGGAGGCCTGAGTCTCATCGTGCTTTAGCTCCCTCTGATGAGGGAGCTGTCAGCGTAGCTGACTGAGGGAGAGATTACTGAGGGAGAGATCGCTGATAGCCAGCAGGCGAATCCAAGACCGACCGCACTGCCGAATATCAACATCCCTCCCTTCTGTATAATGAATACTTGCGCGTGTGAACGCGCATCAGGACAGGTGTCTGAGCGGCCTAAAGAGACGGTCTTGAAAACCGTTGAGGGGCAACCCTCCGCGAGTTCGAATCTCGCCCTGTCCGCGAACCGAGGCCTGGGCAACATGCCCAGGCCCTTTTTTTCTTTTTCTGGAACCTGTCTTCTTGATTGCCGCCGGGGTGCTGATATATTGGTTTGTGATGCCGTAACATGCGGTGTCCCCGTTGATATGACGGGCCGATCGGCGTGAGCCGATAAGAAAAGGCCCGACGTTTGCAGCATCGGGCCTTTGCGTTGATTACCGGCTTGCGCCTTTAATCAACAAGGTTGCAAGATGAATCATATCACGATGCACGGTAGTCTGACCGTGAACGGGCGCACCGTGATCGTCCATATGGGCGATGGCGAGGCGAACGCCACGGTTGACGGCACGCACTTCAACGTGCGTAGCCTGTGGCAGCTCTACCAGTTGCTGAGACTGCTCGTGTAGCGTCTCATTAAGGTGCGGTGCCCCCTGGTCGGGTATCGCGCCGGCGACCTGAAAACCGATAATGTTGGCAAGTGCTTGCAATTTGCGGTGGACGATTGCAAGCTAACGTCTTGGATTGTTGCCGCTATCCAATATCTCATTAGGCCTACCGGTGGACCAAAAGTACGTTGCTTTGTAAGGGGAGTTAATGAAATGAACAAACTCGCACAATCGAGCATCGAACCGGTTTAATGCTACTCGCCTCAACGGGACGCGCGGTAATTGTTAGCTAAGTTGACAATAAAAGAATGAGGGCATACATTAGTAATCAGTCATCACACTGAGATGATGATTTCACTACGAAGGAGTAGAGATATGGTATCTCGCAATAAGCGCATCGTGGCTGCTTTTGCCGCGGTAGCAGCAATGGGAATGGGCTTGGCCGGTTGCGGCAGCGACACTGCCGGCGACACGAAGACCACCGATGATGGTGGCGTGGTCAACATCACCTACATGCACCGTCTGCCGGATTCCGAGGGCATGACTCTGGTCAACGACATCGTTGCCAAGTGGAATAAGCAGCATCCGGATATTCAGGTCAAGGCCACCAAGTTCGATGGTAAGGCCTCTGACATGATCAAGAAGCTTGAGACCGACGTCAAGTCCGGCGAGGCTCCGGATCTGGCTCAGGTCGGTTACGCCGAGCTGCCTGAGGTCTTCACCAAGGGTCTGCTGCAGGATGTGACCCAGTATGCCGAGCAGTACAAGAACGACTTCGCATCCGGCCCGTACAGCCTGGTTCAGGTTGGCGGCAAGGCTTACGGCCTGCCGCAGGACACCGGCCCGCTGGTTTACTTCTACAACAAGGCTGAGTTCGAGAAGCTCGGCATCACCGAGATTCCGCAGACCGCCGATGAGTTTATCGCCGCTGCCAAGACCGCTGCCGCCGCTGGCAAGTACATCATGTCCTACCAGCCTGATGAGGCCGGCAACATGATCTCCGGTCTGGCTGGCGCCTCCGGTGGTTGGTACAAGGTGAAGGGCGACTCCTGGGTCGTCAACACCGAGACCGATGGCTCCAAGGCAACCGCTGACTTCTACCAGCAGCTGCTCGACGCCAAGGCAGCCACCACCAACCCGCGTTGGGATCCGTCCTTCGATGCATCCATCAAGGATGGCTCGTTGATCGGTACTGTGGCCGCCGCTTGGGAAGCCCCGCTGTTCATGACCTCCTCCGGTGGCACCGGCTCCGGCGAATGGCAGGTCGCTCAGCTCGGTGACTGGTTCGGCAACGCTGGCAAGACCGGCCCTGACGGTGGTTCCGCCGTGGCCGTGCTGAAGAACTCCAAGCACCCGAAGGAAGCAATGGAGTTCCTGGATTGGTTCAACACCCAGGTTCCTGATCTGGTTTCCCAGGGCCTCGTGCCGGCTGCTACCACTGAAGACGCTGAGACTCCTTCCGAGTGGTCCACCTTCTTCGGTGGTCAGGACATCATGAAGGAATTCAAGACCGCTAACAACAACATGGGTGACTTCACCTACATGCCTGGCTTCTCCGCAGTCGCCGCCAAGATGAACGAAACCGCCGCCAAGGCCACCGATGGCTCCGGCAAGGTTGCAGACATCTTCTCCGACGCACAGACCACCTCTGTGGATACGCTGAAGAACTTCGGCCTGTCTGTTTCCGAGTGACATTAACGGTTAGGGTTCCTTCCAGCCGCTGATATCCTCAACCACACATCGAAAGGCCGGAGCTCAACACTCCGGCCTTTCCTTTTACTCGAGTTCGGTTCGTCATTAATTGTGTTTGATCTGACTGCATCGATTCGAACTGCATTACGTACTTTCTATTTCTCACTGTTCTTTTGAAAGACAGGTTTCCCTATGACTGCAACAACAAAAACGGCGAAGACGGGGGTCGCCAGGCGTGCCGATAAGCCAAAGGCTTCTGATGCTGTGAAGCGTGAGAATCGTACCGGCTGGGCCTTCATGGCACCGTTTGGCATCCTGTTCGCTCTGGTATTTATTCTTCCCATCATTTGGGCTATTTATTCCAGCTTCTTCCGCCAGGTCACCACGGGCGGTGGCGCATACGGCGGCGGGGAACTGGTCGATAAGTTCGTCGGACTTCAGAACTTCCAATACGTTATTACTTCCGGCAACTTCTGGGCTGGCGTGGGCAGGGTAGTGCTCTACACCGTGATTCAGGTGCCGGTCATGATCATCGCGGCACTTGCTCTGGCAATGCTCATCGATTCCTATATCGTCAAGCACATCACCGCATTCCGTCTGAGCTACTTCCTGCCGTACGCCATTCCGGGCGTGGTCGCATCCATCATCTGGGTGTACCTCTACAACGGCCAGATTTCCCCTATCGTTAAGGGACTTGCCGCCATCGGCATCAAGGTGAACTTCTTCGGCGACAATGTGGTCCTCGGCTCTATGGCCAACATCACGACCTGGACCTTCACCGGCTACAACATGCTGATCTTCCTCGCCGCACTGCAGGCCATTCCGCACGATCTGTACGAGGCCGCACGCATCGATGGCGCCAGTGGCTTCCAGATCGCCATGAAGATCAAGCTGCCGAACGTGCGTGCAGCCGCCCTGCTTGCCATGCTGCTCTCCATCGTCGGCACCATCCAGCTGTTCAACGAGCCGCAGGTGATGTCGATTTCCGATCCGAGCATTTCCAAGTCGTACACGCCAATGATGATGGCCCTCAATACCTCGCAGGGCACGCTGACCCCGGGTGGTGACGGACCTGCATCCGCTGTGGCCATCGTTATGGCACTGATCGCTGGCGTACTCGCCGTGGTCTACACGCTCGTTGAAAGGAAGGTGAACGCAGAATGAGCACCGTAGAAGCTACTGATAAGGAATCCCGCGCGGTCGCACGCGCTCGTAAGAAGGCTGACAGGATTCGCGACAAGCATGCCAACGACCTGCCTCGTTCCATGCAGCCTTCCGCGCTGGTCAAGACCATCACCATCGTTGTTCTGGTCTTCGCGCTGATCTACTTTCTGTTCCCGATTTACTGGGCCATCATCGCCTCGACCAAGACGCCGAGCCAGATGACCGGCAGCAACGGTCTGTGGTTCGCCGTGGGTCTGAGCGATTTGCCTGCCGCCATCGCCAAGAACTATGGCACGCTGATTGGTTGGACCCGTGGCCAGTTCTGGCGCTGGGTGCTGAACTCCCTGATCTACTCGGGTGTTTCCGCTCTGGTGGGTACGCTCGTGGCTGTGATGGCGGGATACGCTACCGCAAAGTTCAACTTCAAGGGTAAGAACCTTGCCATTGGCGTGATTATGGGCTGCATGCTGATGCCGGCCGCTCTGCTGACCATTCCGCAGTACTCCATCTTCCATGCCATGCACCTGACCAACACGATGCTCTCCATCATCATCCCGTGCTGCGTCTCTCCGTTCGGCTTCTTCCTGGGCCGCGTATACGCGCAGACCTCAGTGCCGAACGAGCTGCTTGAGGCGGCGCGTATCGATGGTGCAAGCGAAGCTCGCATCTTCTTCACCATTGTGTTGAGGATTCTGGCTCCGGCAATGGTCACGATCTTCCTGTTCCTGTTCGTGGCCACTTGGAACAACTTCCTGCTGCCGTTGATGATGGTCTCTTCCGACACCTTGAAGCCGGTGACCTTGGGTCTGTACGGCATGGTCTCTCTGGCTACCTTCACTGATCGTGGCGCTCTGATGATGGGTGCTCTGCTCGGTGTGCTGCCTGTGATCGTGCTCTTCCTCGGTCTCCAGCGCTACTGGCAGGCCGGCCTCGCCGCTGGTGCGGTCAAGGGCTGACGCGTTAAGCGGACAGCCCGGTGGGCTGTCTGTAGCGTCGGCCCGAGCGAGGCGGTAGCCGAGCGAAGGCAGCATTGAGTCTCGCCGTAGGCGAGTCCTTAATTGCAGGGGCCGAAGGCGACGCGTTAAGCGGACAGCCTAAGACCAATAATTCCCGCCGTCCGGTGCCTCGTGCTACTCCTTCCGGCGCCGGACGGCTTCTCAACAATAAGTAGCACGCAACCATACCGATCCAGAGCCTTCCTGATTCTTGTCATGAGATTGTCGGTGAAACTGACCGGGAAGCTCCGGTGATGTTCAATTCGCTCTTCCGGCGTTGCCGTGGGGCTACTCTCAAGGATTTATACAGTCAGGATCCTGGACGCCCGACGGTTGTGTCGGATTCTTGTTTTATATGCATATATTGTTTACAATTTAATTATCCAAAAAAATAATCAATGTCCTCAAAGGAGAGACTATGACTAGCACCGGCCGCTTCACCTTGCCTAGCGAGGAGAATTTTGCGGAGAAGACCAAGGAGCTTGCCGAACTGTGGGGAGCAGACGCCATTCGTAACTCCGATGGCACGCATCTGGATGAGGCTGTGCTTGCCTTGGGCAAGAAGATTTACAATGCGTATTTCCCGACTCGCGCGCATAACGAGTGGATTACGCTGCATATGGATGAGACGCCACAGGTGTATCTGCTGACCGATCGCATTCTCGCCGAATCGGATACGGTTGATATTCCGCTGATGGAAAGCTTCTTCGCTGAGCAGCTGAAGCCGAATCGTGATGCCGACCCTCACAAGTATTGGGAGGTTGTAGACCGCACCACCGGCGAGGTCGTCGATTCGGCGAACTGGACGCTTGACGCGGACGAGGACACCGTGCATGTGAGCGGCGTTGCCGCATGGCATGAGTACACGGTGAGTTTCCTGGCCTACATCATCTGGGACCCGGTCGAGATGTACAACCATCTGACCAACGACTGGGGCGACAAGGAACACGAGATCCCGTTCGACATCTACCATCCGGCCACCCGCAAGTTCGTGTTCGACACGTTCGAGCAGTGGCTTAAGGACAGCCCGCAGACCGATGTGGTGCGATTCACCACGTTCTTCTACCAGTTCACGCTCCTGTTCGATGAAAAGCGCCGCGAAAAGGTCGTCGACTGGTTTGGTTGCGCCTGCACCGTAAGCCCGCGTGCGCTGGATGATTTCGAAGCCAAGTATGGCTACCGCCTGCGCCCGGAGGACTTCGTGGACGGCGGTGCCTACAACTCCGCATGGCGCGTGCCCAGAAAAGCCCAGCGCGACTGGATCGACTTCCTCTCCGGCTTCGTGCGCGAAAACGTCAAGCAGCTCGCCGACATGTCCCACGCCGCCGGCAAAGAGGCGATGATGTTCCTCGGCGACCAGTGGATCGGCACCGAACCGTACAAGGACGGATTCGACGAACTCGGCCTGGACGCCGTGGTCGGTTCCATCGGCGACGGCACCACCACCCGCATGATCGCCGATATTCCGGGCGTCAAGTACACCGAAGGCCGCTTCCTGCCGTACTTCTTCCCCGACACGTTCTACGAGGGCAACGATCCGAGCATCG
>ERZ1032758.217-NODE-217-length-11954-cov-9.053450_pt1 | contig 11954 bp, 16 predicted proteins | sample MGYA00516958_ERZ1032758 | MGnify/ENA primary metagenome ERZ1032758 (study PRJEB33719, sample SAMN04262538) | wastewater metagenome | biome: sewage system; feature: street-access sewage; material: sewage | place: Peru: Lima | collected 2012-08-07 ...
ATAGAATTTTCCTTCCTTACTGCAATCCAACACCTGCAATGCGCTCACATGGTCGTCCAATGCGAGTATGGAGCAGGCCAGTTGAATCATTCGTCCTCCATGGTCCACCATGGGCGCACATGCGCTTCCGTCTCACCGTCCGTCATGGTCACGTCCAGAATGGAGCCGTCGTTCAGGTCGACCTCATGCATGCCGTCGCACTTGTCCTGCGTGATGTGGGCGAACGCTCCGTGCAGTGCGAGCGCCGACTGGTAGTCGTTATAGAATTCGTCGGCGTTCCAGTATCCGAGCGTGTTCGCCTCCTCGTCACTGACGGGCGCGCACAGGGTGGCGGACATGTTCTCCACGAGTTCGGCGGCGTAGCGCATGGAGCGGGCGATGATCGTCATGGCCAGCTGCGGGTTCTCGTATTCGTTGGCGAGCTGGTAGGCGGTTTCCATCATGGTGGAGAACATGGCGTCGGCGGTGGCGTCCGACAGGCCTTCCGGATCATCCAGCGGGGTCGGCCCCTTGCCGTCATCCTTCAGTTCCACGTTCCATGCGGCGAAATCGTTGTCATTCATTTCTTTTCTCCTATCCGAACAGCCAGAGTGTGAGCTTGCCCAGGCTGAAATCCATGCCGGTGACCAGTATCATGAGCGCCAGTACGAAAATGGCGACGGCCATGCACCACAACGCCCATTCGCGTACGGTTGGTGTGACCGTCTTTACAAGCTCGTCGGCTGTCTGTCTGATGAACCGTCCGATGTGTCTGATGTGTTCCATACCGTTCCGTATGCGTCATGCGGGCATCCATGTCGCCATCCACGGGCACAGGCAGCGCCATGAGAGCATGATGAGCGCGAACCAGAGCAGCAGCCAGAGCATGATGCGTATGGCGGTGTGGATGATATGGTTGCCGGACAGTCCGGCGCACAGTCGCCAGGTCCAGGTCATCGGGTCGGCCATGTCGGTCCAGCGTCCACGCCATTGGCGGAACGTGCAGCACAGGTTGAACGTGTTCAATACGAGCCATATGGCTCCGGCGCACAGGGCGAGCACGCCGCTGACGGGCATGTCGATTCGTTCGGAGACGGTTTGGACTTGGCGGCCGACGCGCGTCATCGTCGTATCGTGTGTTTCGGCCAACTGTTCGGGCGTGCCATCCGTCTTGTTCGCCCAGCCTTCGAACGTGCCGGTGACGATCATGCGTTGGGTGACTTGGGCGGACAGTATCGGCCAGCAGGTCTGCAGGGTGATGCCGCGTCCCGCTCCGGCCGCATCCGCGTCAAGAATCTGCGTGTCCGTCTCGTCCACGACGCGCGGCTCGGCGTTGACCCGGTACACGTACCAGTGTTCGGCCGTTTCGATGATGACCTGGTCGCCCGGATGCAGGAGTCTGATGTCCGCGAAGTCGGCGTACGTGTTGTGGCCCGCCCATACGCTGTTGTCGGGCTGTCCGGGCATGGCGGAGCCGGCGTAATGTCCCGCGCCCATCTTGTCCAATACGGTCTTGCTCGTACCCTCCCATGCGGCGAGCCGGTAGGTTTTCGACCAGGAGGGGACGCGCACGTAGGCGAACAGCTCATCGTTGGCGGGCGTGGGTTCGACCGGCGGATCGTCATGACGTAATGCGGCCACCTTGTCCGTCTTGGAGGTTGTGAACGTCTTGCCGACCGCCTTCTCCTCCCGGTGCGTCGTGTAGGCCATGTCGATGCCCGACCCCCAGACGCGCCAGACCATGTAGGAGCCGGTCAGAATGGCGGCGATGGCGCACAGTCCGGCCAGAAAGCGGCTGATGTCCCTAAGAATGCTCATACGGTTCGGTATGCGTCTTGGCTCGACGCATACCGAACCGTATGGAATACAGATTGTTGTGGACGGCCATGCCGCTTCAGCGCGACGGCTGGCGATTCCGCTTATTGTTGCAACGGCGTGCGGCGGATGGCGAGTGGGAGCGGGTGGACGAGATGGTATGCGACTCGCCTACGGGCGGCATGCTTGCCATGACCTCCCCGTTTCGACGTGCGGAGAAACGCATGTGCGAACGGCATGGACTGCCGGACATACCGGTGGTGGTCAGACCGACGTTCATGGGGGAGGACGCATGAACGGTGCGTACGAAAGGAGCATCCGATGAAATACGCGATCATCTGCAAGCTGGAGGGCATGAGCCGGGGCAGACGCATCAGCGTCGCGCCGAACGGCGATGCGACATTCGCGCCGAACCGTATGGCGGCCAGCCTGTGGCCGAGCCGCGAGGCGGCACAGGAATATGCGGAGCGTGCCATGAGACATAATCCCGGCATCGAACTGAGCGTGGTGAAAGGTTGAATGTTACGGACATGGAGGGCCGTCGCATGTCGGTCAACAGGGGAGAGACTTACATATTGACCGACCGCGCGGGCTCTACGCATACGGTCACGGTCGATCATGTGGCCGAATACCTGTTCTACGATGGCGCCACTGAGGATGCCATCGTAGACGGGAACGGCTTCGAGTGGCCGCTCGGCTCCTACCGTGTGGATCGCCCCGGTCTGATGTGGCGCGTCCGGCACGTTTTCAGACAGGATTGCTCATAAAGCAGCTCTTGCTCTCAACCGCCTTGCTCCATGCTGACCCGGAAAGTTTTCAACGGCTCTCCGGCTTGTTCTTTTTCAAACGTTCGCGCCTCTTACGCACCGCAGACAACGAGATGCCGAATTTCGCGGCCATGCCAATGAGGCTCTTCCCTTCCTGCTGCATCTTCACAAAATCATCCTCGGGCATCAGTAGCGCTCCGGCGAATTCGTCAGCGTAGAACTCATGCAAATCGTATTTCTCCGAACGCCCGTCCTTGAACGCGAAATCATCGTCATTGGCAAGAGTGGTGCGTTCGACGTAATGGCCGAGCTTGTGCGCGAAAGTGAATCGACGACATACATCCGGCTCGTCAGCATCGGCATACGAACGTGGTTCGCTGCCTTTCTCCTTGATGATCATCCCGGACAATCCATCCGGGAGCGTCGCACGATACGTCATCACACCCATCTTGCGACCGATCTCGGAAACTTTGACCGGGTACCTACCGTCCCAGTACTTATCAAGAACGTTTTTCGCGCTTCTACGCGCATCCTGCCAAACCAGCGTCATTGCTCGCCTCCCCGCTGACATGTTCTAAACTTTCAGGTTAGATGTCAAACGTGTGGTCCTCGGCAATCAGACGAATCAGCCGCCGCTGGCGCGTCCCCTCTTCTCTTACTCGCTGAACCTCAGTCTCGGAGAATGTCAAAGGGTCGGTCTCCTCGGGGATTAAAGATCCCGATTCGACCATTCTCAGTACAGCCTTCTTGTTGCATCCTAATCGCACGCAGACATCGGAGACATCAAGCATTTCATCACCTCCCATATGTTCGTATTCTATGCGTCCGGTTGTAAACAATCGACTTCACCATCCCGCCATGCGCATAGCCATACGCCATGAGCATCACCGACATCTCCACAATGGGCTGGGAGGCGTTCTGGGCGTCCGCCACCTCGGCCGGCTCGCTGGGCATCATGTTCGCGTTCGCCATCGTCTGCCTGCTGGCCGGCTTCGCGCTGAACAGCATCAGCCGCGCGGCCGGTCTCGTCATGCGTGGCATCTCCGCGCTGCTGGCCGTGTTCCTGGTCATGGGCTTCCTGTCGAACGCGGGCATCACCTCATCCACGCTGGCGCCGATCGTCAACTGGTTCCTTGAAATCGTGCACGCTCCCGTCCTACTGTCGGAGTCCTGATGGCGGGGCGGCGCAAGGGCGGCAGCCCGTTCAAAACACTGCTGGAAGGCATCGTGACCGCATTCCTGATCGGCGTCATGCTGGTCGTGCTGGCCGTCACGCCCGCATGGGATGCGATCGTCGACGCGACGGGCGTCGGACATCATGTGGACGTGAGCTCGCTGTTCCGCAAGGATCCGGTACGGCCGGACGGCTCGGAGACGATCCTGAAGCCCGGGCAATCAGGCAGCCAGGCGGACTCCACGACCACGCAGCCGAACAGCCAAACCGACGATACGGCCACGCAGCCGAACGATCAACCCGACGATACGGCCACGCAGCCAAACGGTCAGACCACGGCCGGACACGACTACTGGCAGGCCGGACTGGATGCGACGAACGCCATCACGACCGCGAAAGCACGACAGGGCGGCTACGACCGCGAACGACAGTTCGGCGGCTGGACGCCGAACGGCTGCGGAGCGGCCACCACTCGTGACACGATCCTCGAACGCGACATGACGGACGTAAGGAAGAACGCGAAATGCCAGGTCGTCTCCGGCACGCTGGCCGACCCGTACACTGGCAGGACGATTCGTTTCACACGCGGCCCGAAAACCAGTGCGGCCGTGCAGATAGACCATGTGGTCGCGCTTCAGGATGCGTGGGCGTCTGGCGCCCGCGACTGGACCCGGGAGAAACGAGTCGAATACGCGAACTCGCCGGACGTGCTGCTGGCTTCGGACGGCCCTGCGAACATGGCGAAAGGCAATGGACTGGACTTCAATGGCACCAGCCGTTGGTTGACGCAGAAGACGGGCGCGCCCGACGTTTGGATGCCGGACAATACGGCATACCGGTGCGACTACATGGCCAAACGCGCCCAAATCAAAAAACAATGGGGATTGACTATGACGGCCCGTGAGAAACAGCAGACCGTCTCCGTGTTGGCATCCTGCGTGGCAGGCGACTAGGAGGATATATGGCGAAGCGTGACGAGTATGGTTGGGATCGTGTCGAAAAGAACAAGGAGCCGGACCCCGACCTGCAGTATTTGAAACTGCGGGCCAAACAGGCCAGGCCGGCCAGATACGCATTGTACGCGCTGGTGGTCGTCGGCATTCTCATCCTGTACATGCTGATGAATCCCGTCCAGCAGAGCGTTCAAGCCCCGACCGTCGACTTCAATCCGGCCGGCAAGCAGGCGGCATGGAAGCTGACCGACTCGTGGCTGACGGACGGCAAGCCGTTGGGTACGAATCCAAGCATCGTCTCATGGGATGGTAGTGAGGAACACTCGTTCTCCGGACAGAAGGGCCCGATCACGGGCGTCGACCACCAGTTCACCGTACGCACCGACCTGGGCTGGTGGACGGTCGACACGGTGGTGAAGAAGCATGGCGGCGGCCTGATCGGCAGCCCGTCCGTGAAACGTCGCGCCGGACTGCCGAAAAGCGTGACGAACGGTGACACGAACACGGAGTGGGCGGGCACGTTGGATCATATGGAGGTTTCCGAGGCGCTGGATCGCCTGTGCGTGCAGTGGGGGCAGGCGTTGGCCGGTTCCGACGCTGACCTGCTGACCACGCTGATGAAGGATCCGGATCCGAACGCCGTCTACACGCCATTGCGTTTGGGCGGCGCCGACCTGGTGCAGACCGGCATTGCCGCCTATCTGAAGCGGGGCACCATCGACAAGGATGAGAACACGTCCGACCGTGGCGTGGTGCGTGTCACGTTGACGTTGAAAAGCCGTGAGGAGAACTCGTCGGCCGCGTCGACCGTCGCCTATGACGTGCTGGTGGCCGACCCGGACGCCCAGCCGCGCATTCTCGCATGGGGCGCTCCCGGCTCCGGGCCTGATCTGAAAGAGTATGCGAATGCCCGCTAGCGGGCGTATGGCATGCGTGACGCGGATAATGCTTAGGCATTGCATCCTTTGGAGAAACGCGCTACCCATGCCCTAATCATCGCAGCCGGTAGTCTAGCGTCACCTTATGATGCCTGAAGCGCTCGCCGTAGCATCGCAAGTCGCTACTTCATCCCGTATCGGCTTGCGATGACCCGTCCGATGCGGTGGGGAATGCCGGTGACCAGCGCGTTACCCATGCAGAACGCGCGGTGCCCGTCCGTCATGCCGTCCGCCGTCCAGCCTTTCGGAAACATCTGCAATTGGTCCAGCTCGTCGGGCATGAGCCTTCTATATCGTCCATTCTGCAGGACCACATGCTTCGTGCGGGATGCGCCCGTCCCGCCCTCGCCGGTCAGAATCGTACGGCTGGGACGGTCAAGCGGATCGGGAAACGCGACCGGCCCCTCCGAATACGTGTATTCGAAGCCGTTGGCCGCGATGCGCCGCTCCTTCTTCGCACCCTTCAGATACTCCCATGCAGGTAGCTTCGCGTCGTCAATCCAATACCGATCTGGCACTTGGTCGGCGGGTGTGAGAATGTCGCCCAGAATGGTTCGCGGCCCGTTGTAGTCGGCGTCCGTGCGAATGGTGGTCGCATGGCCTTACTGCATGACTCCGGCGTTCTGCCATACGCTTGTCTTATCGTTTTTGCCGAATCGCCGGGTCGTCTCGTAGGGATCGTCGCCGACCGTCACTTCGAATTCGATGTTCTTGCCGCTTGGAACGCATGGGAATGCTTCGGCCATGATGCCCGTATGGAACAGACGGTCCTTGGGATTCCATTCCGTCGCCCCGTATTCGGCGTAAATGTAGACGCGGCGGCGGCGCTGCGGCATGCCGTACTCGGCCGCGTTGATCACCCGCCATTCGACCGAGTAGCCAAGTCGGGCCAGGCAGGAAAGAATGATTGCGAAGTCACGTCCACGCTGGGCGGTGGGGGACTTCAGCAAGCGATCGACGTTCTCCAGCAGTACGTGTCGTGGATGACGCATTTCAAGAAGCGCGTTGACGCTCCACCAGAGCACGCCCTTCTTGCCTTCGATGCCCGCCGCCTTGTTCGCGGGCTTGGCGACCGAATAATCCTGACAGGGAAAGCCGCCCACGAGCATGTCGAACTCGGGCAGTTCGCGTTCGCCATTCCTGATCTGATCGACGACGACGGCGATGTCCTCGTTCACGCAACTGCCCGCGCCGAACCGACGTTCATAGCAGTGCCATGCGAACTGTTTGGATGCGCGGCCGTCCGGCTCCCAATTGTCAGCCCAGACCGTTCGGAACGGGCCGGCCGCCGGCATGTCGAACTCCGGATGTTCTGGATTGCGATAGCCTTCCAAACCGAGTCTGAACCCGCCGACGCCGGCGAACAGTTCAGCCACTCGTATCGTTCTCTGTTCCATGGGACGCGGTATGCGTCCGCATGCATCGGACTACAAAGCGCGGGCGAACGGCGGAACGATCATCTGAAATCGCGGACAGTGGGAGATAGGAGAACAGGCAGTATAAAGAGGAAGTAGAAGGAAGAATTCTCTCTTTTTACTTCTTTTTATGCTTGTATGCATTCTGTATGCGCTTTGTATGCATCCCTAACTGCATACATTTACAGCCTCTCAGCCCTACGGACACGCCTATTCGCGTTTCTGTATGCATTGTATGCAGTCAATTCCGGAGTTATGTTTCTGCATAGCGCGCATAGTCGGTTTTTTGATGCATACAATGCATACAAGCCGCGGGATGGCGGATTCGCAAGTCGTCATGAGGGCAGGCGGGCCGCCGCGATCGGGATTATTGGTTTCTTTGTTTCGGGCCGCCCGTCCCGCCGTTCATGTCATAGTAGAGCGGATATACGATGGTCGAGTCCACCGGTCGGAATTGCATGCCGCGCGCCTGTCCGATGGCGACCGAATATCTGACGCGCAGATGGGTGCCGGAGAATGTGGCTCCCAGATAATGCTTCATACCATGTTCGTCATTTACGCCGGCATTCTCATCCGTGTTACCCGCCCAGCCGTTCGACCCGTAGCGTGACAGGTGCGCGTCGGAACGCACGTATATGCCATCGAAGCCTTCCAGAAGCTCCACGCCCTCGTTGTACGGATTCACGCCGCCATCCAGATCAGTGAAGCCGGTCGTACCCTTGAACCCGTCCAAAGCGGTCCCGTCATCGGCCGAAAAGTCGATGCTAATATCCGAATACGGGCGTTGGTTCGTCAGCGCATCCCACTGGCCCGCGCCAAAGCCGAAGAATGTGTCCTGTCCCAAATTCCGTTCGACGGTGAAACCGGCTCGGAGTCCGTCGTTGTAGGTGATTTTCGCATTGATTTGATGCTTCGACCCGTCCGCCGGGTTCGTCCATTGCGCGATGCGTCGCAAGATTAGGCTCGCGCCCTTGCGTTGCGGCGCGTACGTGTCAATCCTTTCGATGCCATCCTTGCAGGAGTTCTGATCCACCCAATACGGATTGTAATGCTCTTTCAGTTCGAAACCGTCCAACCGTGTGATGGAGGACTGGTCGAAGTCGCGTGTGGAAAATCTGAACCACGAATGGTTGCCGTCCGCCTTTGTGGTCTTCAGATCGTAGACGGGCAGCGACGACGAATCCGCTATCGAACGGGTCTGATGCTCAGGCTCTAACGCAACCCCCCCCCGATGCTTCCGCAGGCCGCGAGCGGAGTGAGGAGGGCGATGATGGTGGCGGCCGTGATAATCCTATTTGCCATGCGAATAGGCTATGCGCATTAACGCTCGAATGACCGACCGCCAAGCGCGACGGCGACCGTGACCCAAAAGAACAGGCAATGAAGCTTGATGGGGTCCGTACATGCCTGAAGACACGAACAGTAGAAGATGAATGCCTGTAAACACGGACAGTAGAAGATAGAAGAACAGACAATATAAAGAAGAAGTAGAAGGAAGAATCCCTCTCTTTTACTCTTCTTATGTGCTCGTGCTCACTTGTATGCACTTTGTATGCGCTTTGTATGCATCCCCAACTGCATACATTTTCGTGCCCTCAGCCCTACGGACACGCCTATTCGCGTTTCTGTATGCATTGTATGCAGTCTTTTTCGGAGTTGTGTGTTTGCATAGCGTGCATAGGGAGCTTTTTGATGCATACAATGCATACAAGTCGCATGGGATGGCAGTCCGCCATGACCGTCGAACGTGGCGGCGACCCTAATCCGGATGAACGGGCAATGAGACTTGATAGACGATTCGGACGGTCCGATGGTATCCGTACATGCCTGAAGGCGCGGACAGTAGAAGACGATTGCCTGAAAAACGGGCAGTGGAAGATATAAGAACAGGCAATATAAAGAAGAAGTAGAAGAGGAATTCCTCTCTTTTACTCTTTTATATGCTTGTATGCATTCTGTATGCGCTTTGTATGCATCCCCAACTGCATACATTTTCGTGCCCTCAGCCCTACGGACACGCCTATTCGCGTTTCTGTATGCATTGTATGCAGTCTTTTTCGGAGTTGTGTCTTCGCATAGCGTGCATAGGGAGCTTTTTGATGCATACAATGCATACAACTTTTTTTTGATCGTCCGTCTAAGTAACGAAGCTGACGGGTTGGACGAAATGCGTACACGCCCGCAGGAGCGTACGGTAATCGTAGGTTAAGAATGGGTCGGGATGGTGGCGGACGGCCCGTCAGACGGGCGATGAAAGCCCGAAAAAGCCTACTGTCCGCAATAACAAACAGTTAAAAAGTCATTCATGGTTCGTCGAGGAATGCCTGAAGACGCGAACAGTAGAAGATATAGAAACAGGCAGTATAAAGAAGAAGTAGAAGGAAGAATTCTCTTCCTTTTTACTCTTTTATGTGTTCGTATTCACTTGTATGCATTCTGTATGCACTTTGTATGCATCCCCGACTGCATACATTTACAGCCCCTCAGCCCTACGGACACGCCTATTCGCGTTTCTGTATGCATTGTATGCAGTCAATTCCGGAGTTATGTCTTCGCATAGCGTGCATAGTCGGTTTTTTGATGCATACAATGCATACAATCCAGCCTGCGTGATTCATCGTTCCGTCCGGAGGTTCGGATGCGGGACGCATATGGCGGGTACAAGAAGCCCGGGCAAGCGTTTGAACCCCGGGGATAAGCGGAAACTGACAAGAACACGACACCCGTCCGGTGTGGGGGAGTATTCTTCCATATTGGAAAGTGGGCGAAGCGGAAATATTTTAGGAGATTTATCATGAGCGAGGACTTTCGTTCGACCTTCAGCCCGGACGGCAATGCCGCCGGGCTGGATGGCGTGGCCGAAAACAAGAAGAATGGGAAGAGGACCGTCATCGCGGTCGCGTCGGTTGCGGTCGTCGCCGTGCTGGCCGGAGGCGGCTATTTCGGCTGGAAGGCTTACACGGGCCATCAGCTGGCCGACGCGCGACAGGCGTGCGTGGAAGCGTCCGAAAGCTACCGCAAGGCCGTGAACGGGTATTCGAAACTGGTGGATGGCGATGCGGCCGCGGCCTCCCAGATCACCGTGAGGCAGGTGGCGGATGCGAAGACCGTGGACGCGCTGGCCGCCGCGTTGAAGGCGACGGGACCGAAGACGGTGGCGTGCGTGGCCGATGACAGGGCGGGCTACGAGTCGAAGACCGGCCTGATCGAAAAGAATGCCGGCTGGTATGGGAAGCATGCGAAGAGCCTGGAGAATACGGTCAAGGCCGTGAACGATTCGAAGCTTGCGAAGACCGTTTCGGATGCGGAACGGTTGCTGAACGATTCGGATGGCAAGGTTCAGGATGCGAAGACCCGCGACGAACTGTCCAAGGCCGTCAAAGCCAAGGATGCGGACCTGATTGCGGCCGCGTCGAAGAAGGTCAACGATTCGATGGCCGCGAAGACGAAGGCGGATGCGGAAGCCAAGGCGAAGGCCGAACAGGAGGCGCAGGCTCAGGCTGCCGCCGAAGCGGCCGCCGCCGCCCAGGCCCAGCAGTCGTATTCGGCTCCACAACAGTCGTACACTCCCTCGTATTCGGCTCCCCAACAGTCGTATACGCCCTCGTATTCCGGCAGCAGCGCGCCCGACTTCGTTCCGGTCAGCAAGGGGTTCGGTGTTGGTAGCGCCGATGACTGCGATGCTGCTTGCCGCGCTCCCATTCAGCACTGATTCAGCCGGCTCTCCTTCTCGCGAGGGACGGTCCGGCGTGGAAGTGATCCTCCTGCTGATCCAAATCCTGAATCTCGCCATCCGGACGTATCTGCTCGTTTACTCGCACAGGCAAGAAACTGTAGCCTCTTCCCTGTGCGATAGCAACAAGGGGTTATGTGGGTAACATGAATCACATACGTAGTCGAGAGGGAGTCGTCATGGACGAGAAAGACAGCATGACGCCGGACACCATCCCGCAGTCCACGCCCGTGGATGGGACCGTTCCGGCCGGAAGGAAGAACCGCAGGCCGGTCGTCATCGGCGTGGCCGCCGTCGCGGCCGTCGCGCTGGTCGCGGGTGGCGTGTGCGGATACGGGGCGTACGAGAACCATCGGGTGTCGATGGCTCGTGAGGCGTGCCAGTCGGCCGTCACGGGCCTGAACAAGGCCGTGAAATCGTATGAGGCGCTGCTCGGCGCGGACTCTACGACGGCCGCGTTGAAGACGGATGCGACAAGCGTGAAGGACGCGAAGACCCTTGACGCGCTCAAGCAGGCCGCCGGAGTGGAAACGCCCGGCATGGTCAAGTGCGACGCGTCCGACAAGACCGGTCTGGATGAGGCCACCGCCAAGGCGGACAAGACAGCCAAGGGCGTGAAGGCGGCTGCGAAGGCGTTGGAGTCGGCCGTGAAGGCGGTCGAATCGTCGAAGCTGGACAAGACCGTGGCCGACGCGGACGGGCTGTACAGGGCGACGGAAGGCAATGTCCAGGATGAGAGGACCCGTGAGGCGTTGAAGCAGGCCATAGCCAAGCGCGACGCCGGGGCGATCGCCAAGGCCGTCAAGGCCGTGAACGATTCGAAGGCGGCGAAGACGAAGGCGGATGCGGAAGCCAAGGCGAAGGCCGAACAGGAGGCTGCCGAAGCGGCCGCCGCCGCCCAGGCCCAGCAGTCGTATTCGGCTCCCCGACAGTCGTACACGCCCTCGTATTCGGGCGGTTCGACATCGGGTGGTGGCGCTAGCAGCGTGCCGGACTTCGTTCCGGTCAGCAAGGGGTTCGGATGCACTACCGACTGTCCTCCGCCTTCGAGTGATGGATTGATCCACCACTGATTCAAACGACTTTCCTTCTCAAAGGGACCCTTCGTGGTCCCTTTTTGTATTCGCATAGTGTCTTGACGCACGGAGACGAATTTCCGTGCGGTGAACATCCGCAGAGT
>ERZ1032758.221-NODE-221-length-11834-cov-9.074115_pt1 | contig 11834 bp, 9 predicted proteins | sample MGYA00516958_ERZ1032758 | MGnify/ENA primary metagenome ERZ1032758 (study PRJEB33719, sample SAMN04262538) | wastewater metagenome | biome: sewage system; feature: street-access sewage; material: sewage | place: Peru: Lima | collected 2012-08-07 ...
AACTGGGGTTGATGTTGACGTGGCACGGGATTTCGGCGATTTCGCGCGGATCGTCCTCGTCGTCGCGCACGTGGTCCTCGACTACCGCGAGCGCGAGCCCCAGGCCGATCTGTGTGGCGGCCAGGCCGACTCCCGGCGCTTCCAGCATCGTCGTGTGCATCGTGTCGATGAGCTTGTTCAGCGTGCCCTTGCTCAGCTGGCCGGAGTATTGCACGGTCTGCTGGCGCAGCACCGGTTCGCCGGCCTGCACGATCGGCAGGATTCGCTCCTTGCCGCCGGTTTTGAGGAGCTGTTCGACCTCACGGTTGAGTTCGAGGTCGACTTTCGTGTTTTTTCCGAACATACGAGTGATTCCTTGGTATTGCGGTATTGCCGTTATTCGTTCTACAGCGCGAGCTCGTCGGCCACGACTTTGGCGAGCCGGTCGCACACCTCGTCGGCCTGCTGCTGCGTGGCAGCTTCGGCCATCACGCGTACGAGCGGTTCGGTGCCGGACGGACGCAGCAGCACGCGACCGGTGTCGCCGAGCAGCTTCGACTCCTTGTCGACGGCGGCCTGCACCGCCGCGTTGGTGGTGGCGGCCATCTTGTCGACGTTCGGCACGTTGACGAGCTGCTGCGGCAGCTGCGGGAAGTCCGCGGCGAGCTGCTTGAGGCTCTTGCCGGATTTGACGACCTCGTTGCACAGGGTGAGCGCGGTCAGGGTGCCGTCGCCGGTGGTGGCGAACTCGCGGTTGATGACGTGGCCGGACTGCTCGCCGCCGAGCGTGTAGCCGCCGCGGAGCATCTCCTCCAGCACGTAGCGGTCGCCGACCGCGGTCTGCACGGTCTTGATGCCCATGTCCTTGAGGGCGAGCTTGAGTCCGAGGTTGCTCATCACGGTGACGACGAGCGTGTTGTCGGCGAGCTTGCCGGCCTCCTTCTTGGCGCGGGCCAGGATGCCCATGATCTGATCGCCGTTGACCATGTTGCCGTCCTCATCCACGGCGAGGCATCGGTCGGCGTCGCCGTCGAACGCGACGCCCATCACCGCGTCGGTGGCCTTGACCATGGCCTGCAGCTGCTCGGGGTGGGTGGAACCGGCGTTCTTGTTGATGTTGTATCCGTCCGGGGAGGCGTTGATGACCAGCACTTCCGCGCCGGCGCGGCGCAGCGCCTCCGGAGCGACCACCGATGTGGCGCCGTTCGCGCAGTCCGCCACGATCTTCAGGCCGCGCAACGGCTTGGGCTGGGTCTTGTCCGGGTTGAGCGGGGCGATGGTCGACACCAGATGGTCGATGTACAGGTTCGTGGCGGTCACCGTCTCATGCGAGACGCGGCCGACGCCCGCGCCGGTCGGACGGTCCCAGTCCTGACCGAGCACGGCCTCGATGTCGTCCTCCTTGCTGTCGGGCAGCTTGAAACCGCCGCGCGCGAAGAACTTGATGCCGTTGTCGGGCATGGGGTTGTGCGACGCGGAGATCACCGCGCCCATCTCGACGTTGAGCACGGAGGTCAGGAACGCGACGCCCGGCGTGGGGATGATGCCCGCATCGATCACGTCGAAGCCGCCAGCAGACATGCCGGCGCACAGCGCGGACGCCAGAAAATCACCGGACACGCGCGTATCACGGCCGATCAGCGCACGACGGCGGCCCTCCGGCAGGCCTTCCCTGACGGCACTGTTGCCCAGCACGCGCACGGCGGCATCCCCCAGATCAAGCGCCAGACGCGCGGTCAAATCCCTGTTCGCCAATCCACGAACGCCATCGGTTCCAAACAATCTCGGCATAATCTGCGATTCCTTTGCTTCGACGGCTTCCGCCGTCTCTTCGACATACCGAGCACCATCGTAACCGGCCGGCGGAGTGATTGCACCCATATCCATGAATACTGCCCAAATCACGCGCAATTGCCAGTTTCGGAGAAAGGCATGTGAGAGAATACAAGCAGATTCGCGAGTCATTTGCCAATGAGAGAAGGGGCCGATTGGGGCCTTCTCTGCTGTGGTCATTACCCTGAATGCCGTCCATGTCCGCCGGAGTTTCCATTGCCACCATGGTTGTCAGGGGCTGGAACTCCGGGAGCCGGTTCAGTCGGCGGGTATGGTTGCGGCGGAGCGAATCCTTGCCGGGGGACCTGCTGAGGATATGGCTGCTGCGGCTGGCTAGGCGGCTGTTCCGGCACCCGGTTCGGCAGGCGGAGCCTGGCCCCCACTCCCCTGTGATCCACCAGAATTTGGGCGGGATGGCACGGGTCCGTTGGGGTATGATCGAACACTGCCATATGCCACACCGGATACGGGAATCCGCGCGCGCGTCCTACGCCGCCGAGACACCACCAGGGCGATTATCACGCCCGCGGCTATAGCGGCCACGCCTGCGCCGATCACGCCCCACAGCCACACCGGCATGCCGGACGAAGCGCTCTGCGACGGGTCTCCTTCGGGCTTGGCCTGCCCGTTCGGTGTCGTGGTGTTATTGGTCTCACCATCGGCGGTGTTCGTGGCGGAGTATTTCATGCAGTCGGAGCCGCCGTCTGATCGGCACTGCTCCACCTTCTTCCACGCCGCCTGCTGACGCTCGTACTCCCGCCCGATGAGCCCGGCCTCACACGGGACATTATCCGCCGCGGTGCCAACGCCGTCCGGGTTCGTCTTGCAATCCTGCGTGTACCAGTCCTTCAGATCCGGGTATTGGGCGGCCGCCTTCATCTGGTACTCCAGAATCGGGTTCACATCCTTGTACTGGGTCGGGTCGACCGTCAGCAGCGCATTCAGGTCCACCTCGCCGAACCCCCGCTTGCGTTCCGGGTCAATGACCGGCTTGCCCTTGCCGCTCTTCGTGTTGCGTATCAAAGACTGGATGATCTGGTTGCCCGTCGCGTCGGGCCACTTCTGCATGGCCAGCGCCAGGTACGACGACAACACCGCGGCCGCGGTCGATGTGCCGCCATTGCCCGCGATATTGTAGACATTCGAAAGAGGATTGACCGGGTCTAATACGTTCATGCCATAGGACAGCACCGCCACATTGCCGTCCACGACATCCGAGGTGGAAGCCAGGTTCCCGGACTCGTCCACGCTGTTCACCATCACCACACCGGGGAAGGTCTCCATGCTGCGCGGGTCGCCGGTCAGATCATCCAAGCCGGGATTCATGTCATTCGCACGTCCTCCGACCATGACGACCCCATGACGCAGGGCATCCACATACCCGGCATAATCCGCGCTGACGAGATCACCTCCCTGGGAACGGTTGAGGATGCGAGCGTCCCAGTCCACCGCCGTCTTGACATCTGCACCACTGTCGCTTGTCGCATCACCCGCGAGTTTCTGATCGCAAGGTGTCACAACAGGCCCCGCATTAACCGCCCCATCCGTAATATGCAACACGTCCGCTTTGGGCGCCGCCCCCATGATTCCGGGCCACTTCGAAGTGTAGTTGCTTCCATCACCCACGATCCATGCCAGCATGTCGGTGCCGTGCGAGGAGTAGTAGCCGCCTTCACCGGACTTGATCGTCGCGGTCAACGGCCTGCCGCCCACCTTGCACTCGACCTCGTTGCCGTCCATACCGGAGAACCGGCCCAGCCTGTACGTGATGTCGGCGTCCTTCAACGCGGGGTAATCCTCGACCGCCTGCGTATCCAGCACCGCCACCTTCACACCGGAACCGTCAATGCCCTGCTTCCATGCGGCAGCCACCACATCGTTCGCCACCGGCCAACGCCCGTCATCCGCCGCGAAGGCACCGGGCGTGAACGCGCAAGGCAATACGCATGCCAGCGCGAACGCGCATCCGGCCTTCACCCTCGACCAACGAGAAACCATGAACCTGCCCTTCCCGGCTCACGCCGTCTTTGGATGATATCGCCGAGGAGTTTCATGATGAACCCCCTACAATCCGAAAGTGTACTCTCATGAAGCTTTCAGCAATACCCCTTTCCCGTAACATTTCGGTATACGGGCAGTGAACGGCGCAGTCGCAGGGGCGCGGCATGTGACGGCACGGTACATCACGCTGGACAACGTCCGCGATTACGCATTATGCAGGAGTTGTACGACGGCAGATATTTAGGCGCGATAAGAGAATGGCTTGAAATCAACGATTTCGCGGTTCAAGTCACTGTACAACACGTATATTTTGCCCGTCTGCGGGAGTTGTACAGCGCCGTAGGTGCACAACATCTGCGTTTCGCTGATATGCGGGAGTTGTACAACGAATCACGGCAACACGGCGATACGGCAACGACGACTCTGCCGCACCGTCGGTGCATACTCATGCACGCGAAACGCCCTTCGCGCGAACGGCGGCCTTGCAGGCGCACGTTACGCGAAGGGCGTTTCGTATGGGTCGGTCGCTCCGCCTTACAGCGCGGCGTTGAAGTCGCGCACCTTGAGCGTGCGCTGAGAGGATTCCACATTGCCGCGCACGATGCGCTTCAGGGCGTTGTCGGCATCCTCATGGTCGGCGAGCCACCGATGGCCGAGTTCGACCAGCGTGGCCGGGTCGGCGTAGTACGGGTACAGGCCCTCAAGCAGTGCCTCGGCCATGTGGAAGCTCTTGTTCTTCCACACCCAGTCGACCACGTCGTAGTACTTGGCGGCGTACGGCTCGGCCAGGTCGGGGCGCGGCGTGGCGCCGAACCCGCGGGCCACGGCCTCCAGCTGCATGTTGGTCAGGTCGGCGTTGTTGAGCGCCTCGTTCCAGGCCCATTCCTTCGCGGCGGCGTCGCCACGCACCGCGTGGGCGCCGAGCGCGAACTCGCGGTTCTCGGTGGTGTCGCGCTTGGCGAGCTGCGCGTCGATGCCGGCCTGGTCGATCAGCTTCACCGAGGAGAGCGCGTTGATGATCGTCCACGTGAAGTTGTTGTCGATCTCCAGTCCGGCCACGATCAGCGAGCCGTCGAAGAGGCCCTGCGCGTGCTCGGCGAACTCGGCGTCGCCCTCCTCGCCGTAGCCGAGGTACGCCGTGACGAGCTGGAACTGCTGGTCGGATCCGCCGGGAGCGGCGATGACGAGCTTCCACAGCTCCTTGGCGATGTGCTTGACCACGTCCGCGCGGCGATCCGGCGCGGTGTAGTGCCACGCGGTGGTGCTCATGCAGCTCAGCGCGTAACGGAACGTGGTGGACTCGGTCTCGGTGGCGAGCAGCGCCAGCGTCGTGTCGATGAACTTCTCGGCGGCGAGATCGCCGTCACGGGTCATGTCCCACAGCGACAGCCACACGACCGCGCGGGCGAGCGCATCATCGAAACGCTGCAGGTTCGCCAGGGCGAACGAGAGCGAATCGGCGTCGAAACGCAGCTTCGTGTACGTCAGATCATCGTCGTTCACCAGGATGAACGCAGGGCGCTTCTTGCCGGCCGCGGCGGCGACCACGGTGGATTCGCCGTCCACGTCAAGCTCGAAGCGGTCGGTGCGCACGATCTTGCCGGTGGCCGGATCCTCGTCGTAGAAGCCGACCGCGAGGCGATGCGGGCGCAACACCGAGTGCTCGGCGGGGGCGGTCTGGTTGAGCGTGAGCGAGGCGATGGTGCCGTCCGCGTTCTCCTCGACCTCGGTGGCGATCGTGTTGATGCCGGACTCCTCCAGCCACTTGGCGCTCCACGCCTTGAGATCGCGGCCGGACGCCTTCTCCAGCTCGTGCAGCAGGTCGGCGAGCGTGGCGTTGGAGTATGCGTACTTGTTGAGGTACTGGTTGATGCCCTGGAAGAACTTCTCGCGGCCGACGTAGTACACGAGCTGCTTGAGCACGGAGGCGCCCTTCGCGTAGGTGATGCCGTCGAAGTTGACGTACGTGTCGTTGAGGTCGTTGATCGGGGCGACGATCGGGTGCGTGGTGCTCAGCTGGTCCTGGTTCAGCGCCCAGCTCTTCTCGCCGGAGCAGAACGTGGCCCAGGCGTCATGCCATTCGGTGGCCTCGGCGGTGGCGAGCGTGGAGGTGAACTCGGCGAAGGACTCGTTGAGCCACAGGTCGTTCCACCATTTCATCGTCACGTAGTCGCCGAACCACATGTGGGCGAGCTCGTGCAGTACGGTCACCACGCGGCGCTCGGCGAGCGCGTCGGTGACCTTCGACTCGAACACGTACTGGTCGCGGATCGTGACCATGCCGATGTTCTCCATCGCGCCCGCGTTGTACTCGGGCACGTAGATCTGGTCGAATTTGGCGTACGGGTAGGGCACGCCCCACGTCTTGGCGTAGAACGCGAAGCCCTTCTTAGTGATGTCGAACAGGTAGTCGACGTCCTTGGCGAACGCGGGGGCGAGCGCCTGGCGGCAGTACTGGGCCATAGGCACGGTGCGGCCGTCCTCGTTGAGGTAGGTGGTGTGCCATTCGGCGTACGGACCGGCGCAGATGGCGGTCAGGTACGAGCTCATGATAGGCGTGGTCTCGAACGTCCAGCTGCGGGCGGATTCGGGCTCGTGGTCGCCGAGCACCCCGTCTGCGGTAATGACGTCGTCGACGTCCTCCTTGGACTTGACCGGCATGTTCGACGTGACGATCCACGACTTCGGCGCGAGCACGGTGAAGTCGAACGTGGCCTTCAGGTCGGGCTGGTCGAACACCGCGTACACGCGGCGCGCGTCCGGCACCTCGAACTGGGAGTACAGGTAGATGTTGCCGTCGGACGGGTCCACGCTGCGGTGCAGGCCCTCGCCGGTGTTGGAGTACACGCAGTCGGCCTTGACGGTGACCTCGTTGCGGCGGCGCAGGCCGGTGAGCGCGATGCGGTTGTCCTCGAACACCTGCGCGGGGTCGAGCGCCTCGTCGTTCAGGATGATCTCGGTCACGTTGTCGGCGATCAGGTCGAGGAACGTCTCGCTGCCCGGCTCGGCGCCGAAGCAGATCGTCGTGGTCGAGCCGAACGTGCGCGCGTCCCGGGTCAGATCAAGCTGGACATGGTAGCTGATGGGGGCGGAGACGATGGACTTGCGTTCCTCGGCTTCCACGCGGGTAAGGTTTGCACCTGGCATATTTTCTAACTCCTTCTGATATGTCTTCCCGAAAGAAGCCGGGACCGTCACGACAGAAAAAGGAACAAGGAACCGTTCACGCGATTCCCTACTCCTCGCTGAGACGTTGACGTTCAGGCTTGCTTCTGGATGTATGCCGGCGTCACTTGCGTGAGCCGAAGCGGTTTACTTGCTGGGTTCTTCGATGATGTCCTGGGCGATGTCGGCGACGACCGGAACGATCATCGGCTTGCGGTGCAGCTGTCGGGCGATCCATCCGCCGAGCGTGCGGCGCATGATCTGCTGCAATCTGTGCGTATCCTTCGTCCCCTGCATCATCGCGTCCTGCAGCTGCTCGACGATCTGATGGCGGATCTTGTCGAACTCGCTTTCGTCTTCGGCGACAGCGTTGAGGAAGATCTTCGGGCCGGTGACGACTTCGGAGGCCTCGGTATCGACCACGACGAAGCTGGACACGAAGCCTTCGGTGCCGAGGATGCGGCGCTTCTCAAGCTCCTCGTCGGTGATCTCGCCGACCGAATCGCCGTCCACGTACACGTAGCCGCACGGCACGGAGCCGACGACCGCGGCCTGACCGTGGTACAGGTCGACGACGTCGCCATCCTCCGCCAGCACCACGTTCTTCGGATCGACGCCGGTCTTGACGGCGATCAGGCCGTTGGCGACCAAGTGGCGGTTCTCGCCGTGGATGGGCATCGCGCATTTGGGCTTGACGATGTTGTACATGTACAGCAGCTCGCCCTCGTTGCAGTGACCGGACACGTGCACGGCCGCGTTGTCGCGGTTGACGACGCGCGCGCCGAGCTGCACGAGCTTGTTGATGACCTTGTACACGCCGTGCTCGTTGCCCGGAATCAGGGAGCTGGCGAGTATCACCGTGTCGAACTCGTTGATGGTGATGTCGCGGTGGTTGCCGTCGGCGATGCGTCCGAGGGCGGCCATCGGCTCACCCTGCGAACCGGTGCACATGAAGACGAGCTTGTCGTCCTGCACGTCGTGCGCCTTCTTGAGGTCGATAACGGTGCCTTCGGGGATGTGCAGGTAGCCGAGGTCGGCGGCGATGGACATGTTGCGCACCATCGAGCGGCCGACGAAGACGACCTTGCGCCCGTACTTGTGGGCGACGTCGACGACCTGCTGGACGCGGTGCACGTGCGAGGAGAAGCTGGCGACGATGATCTTGCGGCTCGCCTGCGCGAACGCCTGGTCGAGCGCGGGTCCGATGGAGGTCTCCGGCTTGACGAAGCCTGGCACCTCGGCGTTGGTGGAGTCCATCATCAGCAGATCCACGCCCTGCTCGCCGATCTTGCCGAATTCCACCAGATCGGTGATCTTGTGGTCGAGCGGCAGCTGGTCGAGCTTGATGTCGCCGGTGTCAATCAGGGAGCCGGCGGGCGTCTTGACGTACACGGCGAGCGCGTCGGGGATCGAGTGGGTGACGGTGACGAATTCGAGGTTGAACGGGCCGACCTTGAGCTTGTCGCGTCCCTTGACCTCCACCATGGTGGGATGCTGGTTGTGCTCCTGGCATTTCGCCTCAACGAAGGCGAGGGTCAGCTTGGAGCCGATCAGCGGGATGTCCGGGCGCAGCTTGAGCAGGTAGGGCACGCCGCCGATATGGTCCTCATGGCCATGAGTGAGCACGAGCGCGTCGACCTTGTCGAGACGGTTCTTGATGTAGCTGAAATCGGGAAGAATCAGGTCGACGCCCGGCTGCTCCTCTTCGGGGAAGAGCACGCCGCAGTCGATGAGCAGCAGGTGACCGTTGTATTCGATTACGTTCATATTGCGGCCGATTTCGCCCAGACCGCCGAGCGGCGTGATGCGCATCGAACCCTTGCGGTACTTCGGCGGGGCGATCAGGACGTCGTCCTGCTGGGGAGCGGTGGTCTGGCCCTTGAACGAGCCGGCGTTGCTGGTGTTGCGATTCGCGGATCCGCGGCGGCGCGACGCGCCACCGGAACGGGACCTGCGTGAATTGTTCTTCTTTTGTTGTTCTTGTGCCATTCTCTATTGGTTTTCTGTTTCTTTGTTTCCGTCTGTGTCACGGAAACGACGTTATCTGCAACCGCTCGCCCGTGTCCGCCGAGGCCGTTCGCATCCGCGACCGGGACGGCCGTTCCCGGAGTCGGACGATGCCGTAATCCGGGTGCATCCCGAGCGAGGCCGGTGTGGCCCGGTCAGAGCAGTCCCGCTGCTTTCATGCCCTCTTCGGCCTTGGCCAGTTGATCGGCGTCCGGGCCGATGTTCGGCAGGCGCATGGCCGTGGAGGAAAGATAGCCCTTGATTCTCAGCGAGGCCTTGGCCATGACGGCCTGGTAGCCGTCGCCGTTGAGCGCGTGGACAAGCGGGGCGAGCTGGTTGGCGAGGCGCTGCGCCTGATGGATGTCGCCGCGGTCGAACGCCTCGACCAGCTGGCGCATCGGCGAGGAGGCGACGTGCGCGATCACCGAGATGATGCCCACGGCGCCGATCGACAGGAACGGCAGGAACAGGCCATCATCACCCGAATACCAGGCGAGGCCGGTGCGCTGCTGCTTTTCGACGGCGGCGGCGAGGTCGCCGGTCGCGTCCTTGACGGCTTTGACATGCTCAAGCTCGGCAAGACGGTCATATGTTTCGACGCGGACTTTCAGTCCGGTACGGCCGGGCACGTCATATACGATGATCGGCCTCTCGGCCACGGAATCGACGGCCTTGTAATGGCCGACCACGCCGTCCTGGCTGGGGCGCGAGTAGTACGGCATAACCACGAGCACCGCGTCGGCTCCCGCCTCCTGCGTCTGCTCGACCATGCGCACGGTGTGCGCGGTATCGTTCGATCCGGCACCGGAGATCACCGGGACATCCACGACCTCCTTGACGGCCCTCACCAGCTCGACCTTCTCCTCCATGTGGGTCACGGGGGATTCGCCGGTCGTGCCGTTCACCACCAACCCGTCGGCGCCGTCGGCGACCAATTGCTTCGCCAGAGACTGCGCGGCCTCGAAATCAACCGTCCCATCTGCTTTCATGGGGGTGACCATTGCGGGGAGGATGCGTCCGAACGGAGCCGGGTTGAGAAGATGCATAGTACCGTCACTCATATCTCTTTACCGTACTTGGCAGCAAGGACGCATCGCCGTCACCCGTACATAATATGAACGCGTCCCGGACCTCCTTCATCCCACCAAAGTCCCATCCAGACCCCACCAAACGGGATTATCGCCGGATGGGGGATGCCAGGCCAACGCTTTACAGGTCGAGGAACTTGTCGAGGCCGACGGTCAGGCCGGCATGACCGCCGTCGGCGACCTTGCGCACGGCGAGCAGCACGCCAGGCATGAAGCTGATGCGGTCGAAGCTGTCGGCGCGGATGGTCAGCTGCTCGCCCGCATTGCCGAGCAATACCTCCTCATGCGCGTTGAGCCCGCGCAGACGCACGGCATGCACGTGCACGCCGTCGACGACCTGCCCGCGAGAGCCGCCATCCGTCTCGGTGGCGTCCGGCATGGCGCCGAGGCCGGCCGCCTTGCGCGCATCCGCGATGGCGCGGGCGGTGTGGATAGCGGTTCCGGAGGGCGCATCCACCTTGGTGGGATGATGCAGCTCGATGACCTCCGCGGACTCGAAGTACGGCGCGGCGACCTTGGCGAAATAATCGGCCAGCACGGCGGAAATCGCGAAGTTGGGCGCGATGAACACGGCCTGATCGCCACGGGGAGCCTCGGCGAGCGCCGCCGTGACCTTGGCGAGTCTCTCATCGGTCCAACCGGTGGTACCGACCACCACGTCGACCCCCCGCTTCACAAGCGCGAGCACATTGTCGAGCGAAACGGACGGCACGGTGAACTCCACCACGACATCGGTGTTCTCCGGCGTGATCCGCATCAGGTCATCGCCCGCGTCGAGTGCGAAGGCGAGCTGCATGTCCTGCGCGCCGTTCACCGCATCCACCACATGAGATCCCATGCGCCCTTTGGCGCCGACCACTGAAACCCTGACCATCACACGACCTTTCCGAGCGAAACCGTCCGTAACTTTTCCAAAATTCCCTACCAATATATAGGCATGCCGGCCCATGGTCCGGCCACCTGTCCGTAAGCTGGGTCACATCCCGGCTCCGACCGGTTCGGCGCACCGTTCCACAACGCACTGATACGGCTTCATAAATTTTGGCTCTGTTAGACCAAGGTTGACTTTTTGCCTTGCAGTGTGGTTACTGGGTAGCTACAATGATGGTAGGTATGAGAACGGGCAAGGTGGCGCGTATAGCCGATAGGGTCAGGAAGGAACTTGGCGAACTGACGCCACAGGAGCGCGATCTCGCCATCAACCGCGTGAACACGCTGCATGCGCGATTGGAGGCTTTCATGTTCGGCTTCCACGGCGTGTCAACGAAATACCTGCAAGCCTACCTGGACTGGTTCCAATGGCTCGTCGCGTTCACCGACGGATTCGGCGAAACCGACGATGATGGGCTGCTCGCCCGCCAGCTCGGCAAAGGCCTGTATCGCATCCGCCGCCGTGACTGCCAGCGCATGACGCTACCGTACATGGATTATTGGCGGAAAGCCGCATGACACCGTGCATACGATGTACAGTCGGAACAACCGACAAGCATAGGAGGCGCATATGGCGAGCATACCCACCACGACCATGAGGATAGACCCGCAGCTCAAGGAGGAATCCAGCCGCGTGCTCGAAGACCTCGGGCTCACCCTCTCCGGCGCGGTCACGATCTTCCTGAAGGCCGTCGTCAGGGAACAGGGACTCCCGTTCGAGGTCAAGAAGGAAACGTCGAATGGCAGATAAGGTCATCCGCATCAAAGACCTCCGTCCTCAAGACGTGCGCGGATTCCGAGGTGACACCGTGAGTGCAGATGGGCTCGTGG
>ERZ1032758.224-NODE-224-length-11808-cov-8.851697_pt1 | contig 11808 bp, 10 predicted proteins | sample MGYA00516958_ERZ1032758 | MGnify/ENA primary metagenome ERZ1032758 (study PRJEB33719, sample SAMN04262538) | wastewater metagenome | biome: sewage system; feature: street-access sewage; material: sewage | place: Peru: Lima | collected 2012-08-07 ...
GTCTTTGCGCAGATCGCCCAGCAGGCGGGCCTGCCCCCCGGCGCGTTGAACGTCGTGACCGGCCTGGGGGCCGAAGTGGGCGCGGCACTGTCCGCACATCCGGGCGTGCATCATCTGTCCTTCACCGGCTCGGTCGGGACCGGGGCCGGCATTCAGCGCGCGGCGGCGGCCAACGCCGTGCCCGTGACGCTGGAACTGGGGGGCAAGTCGCCCCAGATCGTCTTTGACGACGCCGACCTGGACCGGGCGATCCCGGTTCTGGTCGGGGCTTGCATGCAGAATGCCGGGCAGACCTGTTCGGCCGCGTCGCGCGTCCTGGTGCAGGCCGGTGTCTATGACGAGGTGCGTCGGCGCATGTCCGACATCTTCAACGGGCTGGTGGCCGGACCGGCGCCCGACAGCCACGACCTGGGTCCGCTGGTGTCGTCGCGCCAGAGGCGACTGGTGCAGGATTTCATCGATCTTGGCACCCGCGAACTGACCTTGGCGGCACAGGGGCGCCTGCATCCTGACGCGGCGGCCGGCGGCCATTTCGTGCGACCCACGCTGTTTGCGGACGTACCCTCCGATCACGCCTTGGCGCAGCAGGAGATCTTTGGCCCGGTGCAGGTCATGATGCCCTTTGCCGATGAGGCAGAGGCCCTTCGCATTGCCAACGGCACCGATTACGGGCTGGTCGCTGGCATCTGGACCCGCGATGGGGCGCGACAGCTGCGCCTGGCGGGCCGGCTGAACTGCGGCCAGGTCTTCATCAACAACTATGGCGCGGGGGGTGGAGTCGAGCTGCCCTTCGGCGGCATCGGCAAGTCGGGGCATGGTCGCGAAAAGGGGTTCGAGGCGCTGTACGGCTTCACCCGCACCAAGACCATCGCGATCCACCACGGTTGAAAGGCAGGGCGCCATGCGCCCCGCCCTGGCGATCAGAACACCGTCACCTGTGTGCCGATCTCTGCGACCGCATACAGCTTTTCGACATGCTCGTTATACAGGCCATAGCAGCCCGACGACGACCGCCGCCCGATCTTGCGCGTGTCATGGGTGCCGTGGACCAGATAGGCCGGCCAGCCCAGGTACAGGCCGAACTTGCCCAACGGGTTTTCGGGAGCGCCCCCCTCGACCCGCTGCGGCAGGGTCGGATCCTTGACGCGCATGCTGGGGGTGGGCGTCCAGGGCGGGTTGGCGACCTTGCGCACGATCTCGGTCTGGCCGCGGCGGGTCAGTTCGTCTGTCATCGGGATCGCGCAGGGAAAGACGAAATGCACGCTTTCGTCACCCGACCAGAAATGCACCGCGCGCGAGGTCACGTCGGCCAGCAGAACCCCCTTGCCCAAGGACGGATAGAAATCCTGCCAATGCCGCGCGCGGAACGACGACTGGTTGCGCTGCGGTCCCGGGTTTTCCTGGCCATAGGCCATGGCGGGGATCAGGACGCCCGTCGCCGCAAGACCCTGAAGGAAGGTTCTTCGGTCGCCGAAGGGACGATTCGTAGACATGCTGCTGCCTCGTGCTTGTGTTGGGCTTTTCAGCGACAATAGCCCCGCGCGTGCCTTCCCCCAAGCCCCCGCCGCAAGGTTGGCGGGCCACCCCGGAGATTCTGCAACAGATGCAGGGGCACGCGGCCGATCACGCCTGCGGCAACGGTCCCGCGGGACGCACCGCCTGCAACAGCGCATTGAGCGCCGCCCGGCTGAGCGGCTTGACCAGCGACCGGTCCATTCCGGCCTGACGAAAGCTTGCCAGATCCTCTGGCATGGCATGGGCCGTCAGGGCCACGATGGGGCAGTCGCGGTTGGGGCCGTCACCCGCGCGAATGCGCCGGGCCGCGTCGATGCCGTTCATGCGGGGCATGCTGATATCCATCAGGATCAGGTCGAACCGGCGCTGTTGGGCGGCGGCGACACCGGCAAGGCCATCCTCGGCCTCGGTCACGTCGCATCCTTGGCGGCGCAGCATCTCGCGGGCGACCAGACGGTTGATGGCATTGTCCTCGACCATCAGAATGCTGAGGCCCGGACAGTCCGGACTGGCCACCGCCTGCTGGGGCACCGTGTCGGGCGCAACGGGCGCAGGCTCCAGGGGCAGCGTGATCCGGAACGCGGCCCCCCTGCCCGGCTGGCTTGAGACCGTGATCGTTCCGCCCATGGCATCGACCAGGCCCTTGACGATGCTGAGGCCAAGTCCCGTCCCCTCGACCTTGCGGTCGAAGGTCGAACCCAACGTGACGAACGCATCGAAGATCCTGTCCAGATCGCCTGCGGGGATGCCAATACCCGTATCGGTCACGCGCAACGTGACGTGTCCCGGTGGCCCCGACGTATCGACCAGCACGGTGATATGTCCGTTCTCGGTGAACTTGATGGCGTTGCCGACCAGGTTCACGACGATCTGTTCCAGCCGCGCCGCATCGCCCAGGACCGGCGCCATATCGTCGCCGGAATATACCGCCATCAATTGGTTGCCCGCCGCCTGTGCCTGCGTCTGCAGACCCAGGATCGCCGAATCGACCAAGCTGCGCAGGTCGACCGGGTTCCGGGCCAGAACCAACTGACCGCTGCGCGCCCGCGAGGTGTCCAGCACATCGTTGACATGGCCCAGCAGCATGCGGCCGGAATGCTCCATCGCGGCGACGTAGTGTCGCTGGCGGTCGTCAAGTTCGGTCAGGCTCAGCAGGTCCAGCAAGCCCAGAATGCCGTTCAGGGGGGTCCGCATCTCATGGCTCATCACGGCGATCATGCGCGTCTTGGCCTGTTCGCCCGCGACGGCGCGGTCACGTGCCTCGATCAGTTCAGCCTCCTCGGCCGCGCGTCGGGACACGTCTCGCACAAAGGCGACCACCAGCGGTCCGTCCTCTCCTCGGGCGACCGACATGGACAGTTCGACGGGGATGATCCGGCCCGACTTGTGCCGGGCGGCGGTCTGCATGATATCGGGCCCGCCGGCGCGCGGGCGGGTGGTGCCGTCACGGACCCGGGCCAGAACCTCGCGCACCTTGGCACGCCGGTCGTGCGGGGTCAGCAGGTCGACGACGTCGGCGCCCACGGCCTCGGCTCGGTCATACCCGTAGATGCGCTGTGCTGCGGCGTTGAAGCCCAGGATCCGCCCATCGGGGCGCGCCACCAGGATTGCGTCGATCGACGCCTCGAACAGCGAATTCAGGCGATTGCTGACCGCGGCGATGCGGCGGTTTCGTTCGCCTGCGCTGCGCACCATCGCGGCCAGGACCACGACGCTGCCCGCCAGCACCATGAACAGCGGAACGACCAGCAGCGACAGGGTCGTCAATGCGCGGGCCACACCTTCGCGGCGTAGCGCGGATTTTTCGGCGAATAGCCGCACCCCCTCCAGCGACACCTGCCTGACCAGGGGCACGGCGGCGTCGACGATGGGCATGATCCGGGGCAGACCCGCGATCAGTCCCGCGTCATCGCCGTCGATCACCGGCACGGCGGCGTCTAGCCCGGACTGGATCGCCTGCAGCGCGGTCGAGATGCCGGGTTCCGCGCGCAGGTGATCATAGGTCCGCCCCTGCTGCAGCGTCTGGATGCGCGAATAGAAGATGTCGAACCGCTGCCGCAGATCTTGCGCCTGATCCGCGCCGGCACCGGGCGCGGCCAGCAGCAGCGCGGCACGCTGCAGGGCCAGAACCTCGACCTCGGACTGGGCCAGGAACCATTGGGTGTTGTCCGTGGCGGCGGTCCCCATCTCGTCGATCTGACGGCGCGCATCGACCTGCAGCAGCCAGACGACCAGCCCCAGGGCCAGGATCACGCAACCGAAGAAGGCGGGCATCATCCTGACCGCCCGCGCGATGCGCGGGGGATGCAGGTCGGTGCCCACTGCGTTGATCACCGCACGGCCTCGATCCGGACCAGCTGCCAGATGCTGCGGGCATAGGTCACCTCGGACTGCAGTGCAGGATCGGAGTCATAGGGATAGATCACCCAGAGCGGCCCCTTGTCGCGCACGGACATCGCCTGCCCGTCCTGCTGGAACGCGACGATGGGATAATCCGCCGTCACCTCGTCCACGGGAATCTGCACCGCGTAATCGTTGATCGCCACGGCCGAGACCGTGCCCTCATCGATGCCTGCATCGGTCAGGATCGTCTGCAGCGGGACCCCGGTGAAGGTCGGCTGCCCCTCCGTCCAGATGGTCGAGGTGGCAAAGCTGACCGGCCCAAACGCCTGAAGCGCCGCCTGGTCATAGGTCTGCGTGCCGTCCGGGCCGACCACGGTCAGCAACGGATCGTCGGCCAGCGCCGGACCCGCCAGCGCAAGCAAAAGGGAGAGGGCTGCGATCTTCATGGGACTGCCTTCGACAGGGTTGGTCGGGGTTGCGGTGTCGCGTCATCTTGACGCCCGCCGCGCCATTCTGGCAGCGAATCCTTTCTAAAATGCTATCGACCGACCGATGCCCTTTACTGGTATGGAAGTATGGTATAAATCTGCGGAAAAAGGCCTGACATGATTCCGATCCGCGCTGCCACGACCGCCCAGCAGGTCCATGACTGGTTGTACCGCTGCGTCCTGCGCGGCGACCTGCTGCCGGGCACGCGCCTGTCGGAGACCGAGATCGCGGCCCAGGTCAACCTGTCGCGCCAGCCCGTGCGCGAGGCCTTCATCCGGCTTGCCGCCGATGGCTTGGCCGAGGTGCTGCCCCAACGGGGCACCTATATCGGGCGCATCTCGATGCGGGCGGTCCTGTCGGCGCGCTTCATCCGCGAGGCGGTGGAAAGCGACCTGGCCCGCCATGTGGCCGCCACCCGCCCCGACCTGACCGCGATGGCCGCCGAACTGACCGTGCAGGAACGATGCGATGTCGAAGGCGACGTGCCGGGGTTCATCGAATCGGACGACCGGTTCCACCGGGCCATGGCCCTGGCGGCGGATCAGGGCGCCGTCTGGCAGGATCTGGAACGGCTCAAGGCCCAGATGAATCGTCTGCGGCACCTGTCGATGCGCGTCTTCGATCGCAGCCAGACCATCGCCCAGCACCGTGCCGTCCTGACCGCGCTGCAGGCCGGCGACGCCGATGGCGCCGAAGATGCCGTCCGCACGCATCTGCGCCAGATGCTGACCGAACTGCCGCAGATGGCCGTGGCGCATCCCGACTATTTCACCGACTGAAAGGTCCCGAAGCATGCCGCAAGCCGACCCTATCCGCATCCTGTCCATCGGCGAGGCCATGGTCGAGATGTCGCGCGCCCCCGATCCGGACCTGTGGCGGATGGGCTTTGCCGGCGACACGCTGAACACGGCCTGGTATCTGCGCCGCCTGTTGGACGACGCCTGGCAGGTCGACTATCTGACGCGGGTCGGCACGGGCGACTTTTCGACCCGGATGGTCGAGTTCCTGCGGGCCGAAGGGCTGGGCACCGCCCATGTCACCCGCCAGCCCGATGCCGAGATCGGCCTCTATGCGATCAGCCTGACGAACGGGGAACGCAGCTTCTCCTACTGGCGCGACACGTCCGCGGCGCGGCGGCTGGCCGACGACCCGACCCTGCTGCACGCCGCCCTTCAGGGCTGCGCAATGGCCTATGTCGGGGATCACGCTGGCGATCCTGCCTCCGCAGGGGCGCATCGGCCTGCTGCAGGCGCTGGACCGGGCGCGGCAGGCCGGCACCACGGTCGTCTTCGACACCAACCTGCGGCCGCGCCTGTGGGCCGACGTGGACACCATGCGTGCGGTCACTCAGGACGCTGCCGGCCGCGCGGACCTGGTCCTGCCCAGCTTCGACGACGAGGCCGCGCTGTTCGGCGATGCCGATCCACAGGCGACGCTGGACCGCTATCTGGCCCTGGGCGCGGGCCAGGTGGTGGTCAAGAATGGCGGAGGGCCGATCCGGTTCGGTGGGCGCGATGGTGCGGGCCACATCGACGATCTCAGCGTCGAGACCCCGGTCGACAGCACCGCCGCGGGCGACAGCTTCAATGCGGGCTATCTTGCGGCACGGCTGACGGGGGCCGATTGCGCCGGTGCCATCCGGGCCGGGCACGCGCTTGGGCGACAGGTGATCCGCCATCCGGGCGCGTTGATCCGGCAGGCGGTCGAGGACGCGCGGCGCTGACTACAGCACCGCGCCGATCTGCCAGGGCAGGAACTCGTGGTCGCCCAGGCCCAGGGCCTCGCTGCGGGTGACCTGGCCCGAGGCGGTGCGCAGGATCAGATCGACGATCTGGCGGCCCTTGTCGTCAAGGCTGACACCGGACAGCACGTCGCCGCAGTTCAGGTCCATGTCGTCGCGCATTGCGGCGAACAGCGCATCGTTCGTCGCCAGCTTGAGGGTGGGCGCGGGTTTCGACCCGAAGGCCGATCCGCGCCCGGTGGTGAACACGATCAGCTGCGCCCCCCCGGCGATCTGACCCGTGGCCGAGACCGGGTCGTAACCCGGCGTGTCCATGAAGTTCAGGCCCTGCGCGGTGATGGGTTCGGCATAATCCAGGACAGCGTTCAGCGGCGTGGCGCCCGCCTTGGCCACCGCGCCCAGGGATTTCTCAAGGATCGTCGTCAGCCCGCCCGCCTTGTTGCCGGGGCTGGGATTGTTGTCCAGCGAGGCACCGTTCATCGCGGCATACACCTCCCACCAGCGCAGGCGGGCCAGCAGACGGTCGGCCAATGCGGGATCGGCGGCGCGGTCCAGCAGCAGGCGTTCCGCGCCGTGGATCTCTGGCGTCTCGGACAGCACGACCGATGCGCCCTGCGCGGCCAGGATATCGCAGGCCACCCCCAGTGCGGGGTTGGCCGTGATGCCCGAAAATCCGTCCGACCCGCCGCATTGCAGCCCGATCCGCAGGGCCGATGCCGGGGCGGGTGCGCGCGTCACCGCATTGACCTGCGGCAGCATCTGGCGGACGCGGGCCTTGATGGCGTCGATGGTCGCGTGGGTGCCACCGTTGTCCTGGATCGTCAGCCCGTGAAACCGCGCGGCCTGTCCCAGCTCCTGCTTCATGCGGGCGATCTGCATCACCTCGCAGCCCAGACCCACGAACAGTGCGGCCCCGACGTTCGGGTGCCCGGCATGCCCGGTCAGCACCCGCTGCAGCGCGATCCAGCCCGGTCCGCTGTCGGCCATCCCGCAGCCCGATCCATGGGCAAAGGCCACCACCCCGTCAACATTCGGATAATCGGCCAGCGCGCCCTCGGCCTGCAATTCGTCGGCGGCGCGGCGGATGACCGTCGCCGAACAGTTGACCGTCGCCACCAGCGCCACGAAGTTGCGCGTGCCGACCTGACCGCCGTCGCGGTGATAGCCCTGAAACTGCAACTCCGGCCCGCGATGCCGGTCAAGAGCCGCCCGCGCGGCCGCAAGCCCGGCGCCGGGGGTCTGGTCGCGGTCGTGATCGCCAAAGGCCAGGTTGTGGCTGTGAACGTGATCGCCCGCCACGATGTCGCAGGTGGCATAGCCGATGACCTGCCCGTACTTCACCACCGCCGCCCCCCGCGCGATGTCCGCGCGGGCGATCTTGTGTCCGGCAGGCGCCACGCCGCGCGCGGTCAGGATGGCGACGGTGTCCGACGGATTCAGGACCAGCGGTTCAGCCACTTGCGGCGACCCGCGCGCCATCACGCATCAGCCGGGTCAGCGCATCGGTCAGCTCCGCGCGGAACCCCGCATCGGCGCGCAGCACGGCGGGAAAGACCTGCGACAGGGCCAGGAACCCGTCGACCGTCGCCGCCGGATCGTCGCGCCACAGCGCGGCCATCTGCGGGGCCAGCGGGTCCTTGACCTCGATCGCCCCACCCGTCTCGTCGCGCCCCGAGGCATAGCGCATCCAGGCCGCCACGGCCAAGGTCAGCCCCGGTACGGGCCGCCCGGCGGCGCGGCCTTCGGCGATGGTGCCAAGGATGCGCTGCGGCAGTTTCTGGCTGCCGTCCATGGCGATCTGCCAGGTCCGGTGACGGATCGCCGGATTGGCATAGCGCGCCGCCAGCGCGTCGGCATAGGTCGCAAGGTCGGTGCCCGGCGGCGGCGTCAGCGCCGGGATGATCTCGGACCGCCACAGACGGTCGACGAATTGCGCCATCACCGGGTCGGCCATCGTGTCGGCGATGGTCTGGTGCCCGGCCAGATAGCCCAGATAGGCCAGGCTGGAATGGGTGCCGTTCAGCATCCGCAGCTTCATGTGCTCGAACGGCGTCACGTCGTCGACCAGCTGCACGCCGACCGCGCCCAGGTCCGGGCGACCGTTGCAGAACCGGTCCTCGACCACCCATTGGCGGAAGGGTTCGTGCATCACCGGGGCCTCGTCGCGCCGGTCCGTCAGGGTCTCGACCCGGTCCAGATCGGCGGGCGTGGTGGCCGGAACGATGCGGTCGACCATGGTCGAGGGGAAGGCCCCTTGCGCCTCGATCCAGGCGGCCAGATCGGGGTCGATCAGCCGCGCCAGGTCCAGCACGACGCCACGCACGACATGGCCGTTTTCCGGCAGGTTGTCGCAGCACATCACGGTGAAGGGCGGGATACCCGCCACGCGGCGCGCCTGCAGTGCCCGGACCAGAAAACCCGGCGCCGATCTGGGCAGCGGATTGTTAAGATCGTGGCGGATGTCGGGGTGATCGGCGTTCAGCCGCCCCGTGGAAGGCTCATGGCAATAGCCCTTTTCGGTGACCGTCAGGCTGACGATCCGCACCGCGGGTGCGGTCATCGCGTCCAGCACGGCCTGGGGGTTTTCGGGCGCGACCAGAACGTCGCGCAGCACGGTGACGACCTGTGCGGTCTCTCCTTCCGGTCCCAGCTGCAGCGCGGTATAGGCCCAGCCCTGCGGGGCCAGCCGGTCGCGCGTACCGGGCGATTGCAGCGACACGCCGACGATCCCCCAGTCACCGCCCGAAGCCGCCATGGCTTGTTCGACATAGATGGCGCCATGCGCGCGAAAGAACGCGCCCAGGCCCAGATGAACGATGCCCGCGGGTTCGGCGGACGGGGTATGGTGCAACCTAGCGGGCAAGCCAGCCTCCATCGACGTTGAGGATCGCGCCGTTGACGTAATCGGACGCGGGCGCGGCCAGGAACACGGCGGTCTGGGCGATATCCTCGGGGCGGCCCCACCGGCCGGCGGGGATGCGCTCCAGGATGGCGCGGCTGCGGTCGGGATCGGCGCGCAGTGCCTGCGTGTTGTTCGTCTCGATATAGCCCGGGGCGATGGCGTTGACGTTCAGCCCGCGCCCGGCCCATTCGTTGGCCATCAGCTTGGTCAGCCCCGCCACGCCATGTTTCGACGCGGTATAGGACGGCACCCGGATGCCGCCCTGAAAGGACAGCAGCGACGCGATGTTGATGATCTTGCCCCTTCCCCGTGGCAGGGCGGCGCGCGCGAAGGCCTGGCAGGTGAAGAACAGCGCCTTGGCATTCACGTCCATCACCGCGTCCCAATCGGCCTCGGTGAAATCGACCGCATCGTCGCGGCGGATGATGCCCGCATTGTTCACCAGGATGTCGATGGGCTGGTCCGCGAACACGTCGCGCGCCGCCATCGGATCGGCGAAATCCAGGGTCAGCGACCGCCCCGCCTTGTCAGACACCTGGCTCATCATCGCGACCGTCTCGGCGCAGTCGCGCCGGCCACTGGCGATCACGTCCGCCCCGGCCTGCGCCAAGGCCACGGCGATGGCCTGGCCGATGCCGGTATTCGCGCCGGTGACCAGTGCTGTGCGTCCCTCGAGGGAAAAGGGGGTCACCGCAGGTCCTCCGGCTGGATGAAGTCCATGTCGGTGTAATCGACATTGTCCCCCGCCATCGCCCAGATGAAGGTGTATTCACCGATGCCCGCGCCGGAATGGATCGACCAGGTCGGCGACAGCACCGCCTGTTCGTTGGCCACGAACAGGTGGCGCGTCTCTTGCGGTTCGCCCATCAGGTGCAGGACCCGCGATTCCGGCGCCATGCCGTGATAAAGGTATGCCTCCATCCGGCGGTCATGGACATGGGCGGGAATGGTGTTCCAGACCGACCCTTCCTGCAACGAGGTATAGCCCAGCACCAGTTGGCAGCTTTCCATGACCAGCGGATGGATGAACTGCTTGATGACGCGCTTGTTCGAGGTCGCGGTGGCGCCCATCTCGACCTTCTTGGCCTGATCGACGGTGATCAGCCGATGCGGCAGCGCGCGATGCGCAGGCGCCGAGGTGATGTAGAACCGCCCCCCGCCCGAAAACGTCACGGCCGCCGCCCCCCAACCCGGCGGCAGCGCGTCGCCATTGGCCGGGTCCCGGCCCTGCCCCGCGGGCGCCCCCCGGCGCGGCCCGCCGATATTGACGATGCCCATCTCCCGGCGGTCCAGAAAGCTGGGCGTGCGGGTTTCGTCGATGGCGTCCAGGGTCAGGGGCGCCCCGTCCGGGACCGCGCCGCCAACCACGAAGCGGTCGTAATGCGTATAGGTCAGGCGAATGTGACCGGCGGCGAACAGACCCTCGACCAGGAAATGCTGCCGCAGCTGGGCGGTGTCCATGCCGCGGGCGTGGTCCGGGTGGATCGCGTGGCGGGTTTCGACATGCGTCATCAGGGGTCCTTTCACAGAAAATCGTCGCGGCGGGGGGTGAAGCTGTCGATCAGCACGCCCTCCTCCAGGCACAGGCAGCCGTGTTCGGCGCCCGAGGGAATGATGAAGGCGTCGCCGGGCCCGACCTCGGACGGCTGGCCGTCGACGGTGAAGCGGTAGCGGCCCGACTGGACATAGGTCGACTGCACATGCGGATGGCTGTGCAGCGCGCCCCGGTCGCCCGCAGCAAAGGCAAAGCGGACGACCATCAGGTCCGGCGCATGGGCCAGGACGGTGCGGACGGGATCGGTCATGGCGCCACCTTCATCAGCGGAACACGGAGGGCAGCCACAGCGACAGCGCCGGGACATAGGTGACCAGCATCAGCGTGGCGAAGGCCGCGCCGTAGAACGGCCAGATCGTGCGCATCGCCTGCCAGATGCTGATGCGGCCCACCGCGCAGCCCACGAACAGCACCGCGCCGACGGGCGGCGTGCACAGGCCGATCCCCAGGTTCAGGATCATGATGACCCCGAAATGCACCGGATCGACGCCGAAGGCGGTGGCGACCGGCAGAAAGATCGGCGTTGTGATGACGATCAGCGGCGACATGTCCATGAACGTCCCCAGGATCAGAAGGACGATGTTGATCATCAACAGGATCACGATGGGGTTGCTGGACACGCTTTGCAGGATCTCGACCAGCTGTGTCGGCACGCGCAGATAGGCCAGCAGCCAGCCGAAACAGGCTGCGCAACCGATCACCAGCAGCACCATGGCGGTGGTGCGCACCGCGCCCTTGGTCGCCTCGACGAATTCGGACCAGGGCAGGCTGCGATAGACCAGGGCCGTCACCAGCAGCGCATAGACCACCGCCACGTTCGAGGATTCGGACGCCGTGAACCAGCCCGACCGCACGCCCCCGAAGATGATCGCGATCAGGATCAGGCCGGGCATGGCGGACACGAACAATGCGCCCAGCATCCGCAGGCCCGGGAACGGCTCGGTCGGATAGCCCTTCCGGCGCGCGACCCACCAGGCGGTGACCATCAGCGATACCGCCAGCAGCAGGCCTGGAATGATGCCGGCGGTGAACAGGTCTGCGATGGACAGACGGCCCCCGGCGGCGATGGAGTAGATGATCATGTTGTGGCTGGGCGGGATCATCAGCGCGATGATCGAACTGACGACCGTGATGTTGACGGCATAGTCGACGTCGTAACCGCGCGCCTTCATCTGCGGGACCATCAGGCCGCCCACCGCGCTGGCGTCGGCTGCGGCCGACCCGGACACGCCGCCGAACATCAGCGAGGCCATGATGTTGACT
>ERZ1032758.226-NODE-226-length-11787-cov-11.050119_pt1 | contig 11787 bp, 10 predicted proteins | sample MGYA00516958_ERZ1032758 | MGnify/ENA primary metagenome ERZ1032758 (study PRJEB33719, sample SAMN04262538) | wastewater metagenome | biome: sewage system; feature: street-access sewage; material: sewage | place: Peru: Lima | collected 2012-08-07 ...
GAGACCGCCGACGTGCGTTTCGACCATGTCGTTGACATCGACGGTATGGAAGGTTTTGTCGAGCAGGCCGCCAAAGCTCTGTAAAAACTCTGTAAGCGAAGCATACTTTCACATCGTTAAAGCCATCTCCATCGGCCGTCCGCAATATGTGGACGGCCGTTTTTCGTCAAGGCTGCTACAGTTGCATGCTCGGAGGCGAACGAGCATGACAGCACCAACGATACCCGCATCTGAATCGGTACGACAGAAGCAACCGGCACAACAATCGAACCAGCCCGAACAGCCCCGGCGTAAGCATGATCGTCTCATCACCCGTGATATGGCGTTGGTCATGCTTGCGACGTTCTGTTTCATGTCGAGCAATATGCTTGCCAATCCGATCGTTGCCGGATATGCGGAATCGTTGGGCGCGGACGGCATGCTGATGGGTGCGGTGGCCGGGTCGATGAGTTTCATCTCACTGTTCTGCCGCCCTATCGCAGGCAATCTTTCCGACAAAACCAGCAAGCGCACACTTGTGGCGGTTGGCACGGTGCTCTATTTCGCCGCCGGACTGCTGTACTATTTCGCAAACTCTCCCATCATGCTCATCATGGCTCGCGTGATCAACGGCGTTGGTTTCGCATGCTGCTCGGTCTGCCTGGCCACGTGGATGTCGCTTTTGCTGCCGATCCGGCATATGGGTGCCGGCATGGGATTGTATGGCACGATGAACGCGCTGGCTATGGCGGTCGGACCGGCATTGGGTATTCGCGCGCAAAAATACATCGGTTATCGTCTGACGTTTTTGAGTTCGCTGGTGCTGGCGGTGATCATGCTGCTCGCCACACTGATGGTGAAGAATGGCGGACAGCCGGTACGCAAAAAGCAGACTTCCATAACGGAGAATCCCTCCACTGCCGTAGACATTGACGGTTCTGCTAGCGCAACCAAAAAGCATCGTTTTTCGATCCGTTCGATTCTGGAACCGCGTGTGGTGCCGTTGTCGCTGACGTTCATGATGTTTGCGATAGCGTATTTCGCAAATCAGTCCTTCATCGTGAGTTATGTTCAGTCTCGTCATCTGCCGGTATCATCCGACCTGTTTTTCATGTTTTACGCGGTCGCGTTATTGGTGTTGCGACTGGGCTTGCGCGACCTGTTCGACAGCAAGGGCTTCCGTTTCTGGCTGACGGTCTGCTCGTTGGGCATGCTGGCGATGCTCGCATGCATGACGTTCCTGTTCAATGATTGGATGCTGTTGTTGGCTGCGATTTTCACCGCTGTCGGCTACGGTCTGATGAGTTCAGTCACGCAGGCGCAGGCCGTGGTAATCGCAGGCCGCGAGCGCAGTGGTATTGCGAATAGTACGTATTATGCGGGTATTGATTTGGGTATGTCGGTTGGTCCGTTTGTGGGTGGTTTGGTGTATGGGCATTTGCCTGCTGTGTGGTTTTATCCGGTGTTTATGTTGGCGATGCCTGTTGCTTGGTTGATTTATTTGTTGTGTGTGAAGCGTGTTTCGCGGTAGTTGTTGGCATCGTGTGCGAGGTTTCTGCTGTAAACCAGTCCAAGCGCGTGTCGTTCTAACTGTTTTTGCGGTCGGTCGTATTTTCCATATACGGCAATATGACCGACCGACGCCCATCCTGGCTCGTGCAAGGCGTCCATGCCGAAGGGGAGATGTCAGGATCGGTCCTTGCCGCCGTATTCCGTTCCAGCCTTTCCGGCTATTTGACTTGGTGGATTTTGTTGCCTTTGACCATGTAGGCACGTCGGGCCATGTCGATCATGGGCTGGTCGAATCGGCTGTCTGTGTAGAATTCGTCCACTCGAACGTTGTCTCCGTAGAGTTCGCGGAATCGTTTGGGCTTGTTGGTGTTGAAGTTGAGGTAGTTTACGTTCAACGTGTTGCCGTCGATGGTGGACGAGACCAAATGTTGCACGCCAAGCCTGCGGCAGGCCTCGCCCACGGTGATGTCGAACGAGACGGTGAGGATCGCATCGTCTTCGCGTGGCTTATACCAGGGTTTGATGCGCTTCATGTTCTGATCCCAGAAGGCGTTGACCAATTCTTCGAATTCCAACGATTCGGCAAGTTCGCTTAAATATCCGTGGCATAGCTTGCCCACACCGTATTCCATTTGATCGAACGTGGCTCGTCCGAGCTTGTATTTGATGGCATAGCGCAGTACCGGGGCGATGTACCGCAATACTTTCGGATTGTATTTGGCCGAAAACAGGTACAGGTCGAACAGGCTTTCTCCGTCATAGATGGTTCCATCGAAGTCGAATACACGCATGTATGCAGCTCTCACTTCCTCGTATGCGCGCATTCAATACGCGCCATTGTACCTCATGCTAAAGTCCGAAGGCTGATTCCTTCTTACACCAAGGTGAACGGCCGGCGACCGCAATGTGCACAAATTGCACATCTCAATGCACATTCGGTTCATGTCACGTTTGGAAGGAGGAACCACCACAACAACACAGTCGGACCGCTATTCGCCCCATAGGAGCCGTTCGCGCTGCTGATACTCCTCATCGAACAACGGCTGGGCCTTCGTGTCGATGAGCTTGGCGAATTCCAGATCCTCATCTCGTTCCACCCGATGCTCAGCCATATTCCATTGGTCATGGTACGTGTAACGCAATGCCTCGGCATCCGTTTTCAGAACATGCGACCGGTAAAGGTCCCGTTCGAATAGAAGCGTATCAACCAGCCATCCTGGCTCGTCCGGAAACTTACTGATGCCATTGACGTACTCCGCACGATACGCGTCATGGACAAGGACAGGCAACGCATCGATACGCAAAAGCTCCTTGAACATGATAAGCCGTCCGATTCGACCGTTGCCGTCCGAAAATGGGTGAATCTTCTCAAACGTCCAATGGACACGGGCGATCTGATACGGCTCGTCCTCAAGTTTCGTGCACATATCAAACAGCCTGTCCATAAATTCGGGAACATCCTGCGGCAGCGCGGTCCTTGTCGGAGTGACAGGATTGCCGATAAAGTTCGGCCGAGTCTTGTAGCCGCCCACGTTGAAAAGCGAGTCGGAGACCTGTCTGGTGCCCTGCTTGAGAATGGCATGCAGGTGACAGACCATATCCCGGTCCACCGGCTCATCAGCATGGTCGAGAATCCAACGGAACGCAGCGAAATGATTACGGGTTTCCAACGCATCGTCAGGATTGACCTGTTCGCTGCCATCCGTGGTATAGGTACCGGTGGCAAATAGCTGCGCGGTCTGTTTGGCAGTAAGGGTGGAACCTTCCATATGATTGGAATTCCATGCGAACTGGATTTGCGTGGTCGTGTAAATGCCGTCACCATATCGAGTATCACGCTCTCGGATAAGACGCTCCACGATACGTTCCGCCATAACCCCATCCTTCCTTCATTCCGCTCGACTATCCTCCCATGGTAATTCATTTAGGCTAGAAACCGTGGTGGATGTCGTATATCCTGCAGGTTGGTTCCATGTCGAACGTGACCGTGTCGAACTGTTCGGGATGGTGTACGAACGTATCGATCAGTTTCCATTGGCGACGGCTGATGCCGATACGATAGTCCGGGCGGACCATAAGCACCGGCGCTTTCGGCTGGAGTTCCTCCAAGAGCTGCGCGCGCTGTTCGAAGCATTCATCATCGTCGATCCATACGATCGGCGCGGGTTCATTCTCTTCGCATTCGATGCGTACGCGTCGTTGGATGGTCTGCCATTTGCCTGCCTCACGTCCCCATTTGGTGACAGGATCGTACCAGGTGATGGCATCGACCAGCATGGGATCCCATCCGAGCATCGGGTCGAGAATCTGACTGCAGTATGGCTGCCAGGTGGACAGCCACCACAATTCCACAATGCCGTCAACTGCCAACGCGTACATGGCGTCGGATAGTTCGCTGGACCAGTGGATGCGCCATGAGCCTACGGGCGTGTGGGCTTTTTCGTTGCCGTCCAAGTGGAACGCTTTTTCAGGATTGTACATTTTCGCGTAGGGACTGTCGGGCTTCGCCCAGGTCATAACTTTGTTCACGCCACTCCTGCGCAAAAGCTTGTCATCCGGAAAGGCGTTGAGCACCCCATCGAAATCCGTGAACACCACAGGCTTGGAAAACATTTTCAAATCCGTCATCACCACTCCCCTTTCAATCATCAACTATCTTCTTATATTGACCTTACGGTTTCCTCATTACGTTTTACCTGACAAATACTGACAGCACCGCCATCGTTTTATTTGCTATACTCGGATTGGTTCGGCACGGACGCCGAACGACCGCAGGCACGAACATAGGCAACCGCAAACATGGTCCATAGATGCGCAAAACATGATGCGCGGACGCATCCAAAAAAGCGGTCACCATCACGCAAAGGAGCGAAACATGGCAGACGAATCATCGAAGATTCCAGAGAAAACCGTCGAACAAATCTTCGACGAACGTTATCCCCTCGACAAATGGGAAGATTCAAACTACTCGATACTCGACAAATTCTCAATGCGCGGCCGCAAAGGCTTCGTCACCGGAGCCGCAGGCGGTCTAGGACGCAACGCGGCGGCCGCGCTCGCCCAAGCCGGAGCAGACGTCGCACTAGTCGACCTGCCCAGCCAAGAAGACAAGCTCACCGAACTGGCGAAAGACATGAGCGAACGTTTCGGCACCAACGTCATCGCGCTCACCTGCGACGTCACCAACGTCGAACAAGTAGCCGAACTCAAAACACAATTGGTGGAACAGCTGGGCACCGTCGACTTCGCGTTCCTCAACGCCGGAGTCAACGTACCGGGCGACGATCAAGACGCCACCGAAGAAGTATGGACGCGCACCATCAACATCAACCTCAACGGCACCTACCGTACCGGCCGCATCGCGCATGAAATCATGCGCGAACACGGTCATGGCGGCTCACTGATCTTCACAGCCTCCCTGTCCGGACACAACGCGAACTACATGATGGGAAGTCCGACGCCGGTGAACGCGTATGGCGCCACCAAAGCGGCCATCATGGAACACTCACGTTACCTTGCTGCCGCGCTCGCCAAGGATGGTATACGTTCCAACACCATCTCCCCCGGATACGTGTGGTCTGGAATTTTCAATGGCCGTATCGACATGCCTGGCCACGACGCCATGCTCGAGGTCGTGCCGATGCATCGTTTCGGCACGAATGACGAGATTGCCAGCACGGTGCTCTTCCTCGCCAGCGACGCGTCCTCGTACGTTACTGGCATTGACATTCGCGTAGACGGCGGCTACAGCGTCTTCTAATCACCGTACCCCATCTGATAAATGGCCGGTCGCAGCTAATGTGCTTCGACCGGCCATTTATCTGGTGATGGTTTCTAGAACATACCGCTACACATGCTTGCGGCGTATCAACGTACCGGCAGTGGTTTCGGCTCCTGCAAGGAGAAGCATGACCGCGATAATGGGAACGATGTCGGAGCCCGTGCGAGGCAAGTCCGCAGTCGGTTTTCCATCGGCCTTGCTGGCATTCTTGTCTTTCGAGGGCTGCTTGTCATTCGGCTTGGCCTCGCCACCGCCCGGCTGGTCATCAGGCTTCGTTTCCCGAAGCTTCAGACCGTCCAATGCCGTGTTAAGGAGCGTGGCGGCATTGGAGACAAGACCGTTCTGTTCGCTGCTGAACGTGGTGTTGTTCCACAGCGAGAGGACCTGCTCGTACGCTTCCGTGAGAGATGCGACCGTATCGTCCGTGTATTTGCCGAATTCGGCAAGCTTGGCCTGTGCCGCCGCGATCGGAGCTTCGAGCGCGCTCTTGTCGAGTTCGGTCGGATCATCATACATGGCCTGATATCCTGGGATGGTCAGTTTGGCGAGCTGATCGTACATCTTGGAGCAGAGGCGAGCGTTGAAGTTCATGACACTGAACCCTGCGCGGGACAAGTTCATCTGTCGGATTTCCAGATTGTCTGGATCGTAGGCGCCTTCGGCGAACGTCATGTCGGCCGATTCGCTGTCGGACGCGCCCTTGCCTGTTCCGCTGGTGTCGAGCGCGCTGCCCGTGGAGTAGTCGAACGGGGTGCCATCCTTGCCGCTCCATGCGTTGATGATGAGGCTCGACGTGCGGAACGGGTCAGATCCAACTCCTGCGTAGTTGTAGACCGCAATGTCCTTGCCGGAGGAAACGGTGTCGCCGTTCTCATCGACGAAGTAGATCGGGTTGCCGTCGACGTCGAGCGGATACCCGTCGGGACCCCACACGTTGTCGGTGATCACTGCGAGACCGTCACGGTCGGTATAGCTCTGCCCATGCGGGATTCGCGATGCCATGCGTTGCCGGTCGTGGCCGTCGGATGCAGAAACAGTTCGGCTCCGGACGCGGCATAATAACGACCGAGTTCCGGATAGAAGTGGCCGTCTCAACAAATGTCGATACCGGCCTTGAGCGGCTTGCCGTCCGAGCCGGTCCACTCGGGCATCTCGAACATGACCGGCGTGCTGCCAGGCAACGACCATGCGGTTTCCTCGGATCCGGCGCGATGCATCTTCTGGTAGGAGTCGGTGTGCCCGTCAGGGAACGCTATGGCGGCAGAATTGTAGACCTTCCGCACGCCGTCGCTGTCGGTGATGAGACTCTCGGTGATTTCAGCTTGGGAGGCCGCCATCTTGTATGCTGCGGAGTCTAGGTCGCTTGAGGAAACGTAGCCGGTGAGTGCCGCGACGAAGGCCATGGTGGCGCACAATGCGACGCTGCCTACCGCCGCAACCGCCATGTTGAGCTGTCGTTTGAACCATATGGATTTCGCGGTGACGTTCGCTGCCGCGTCTTTGTTCTCCGTTGTCGTACGGTGCGACGTGGATGTCCCTCTCTTCAACGCGCCATGCTTCCCCGAAATTTCCCCGTTCTGGAAAACATCATAGGAGATAAACGGAATTGTATGACCGTTCGTTTTCCACTTGGCTTCTGAATTCCGAAGAGTAGCTAAAGAGTACTCATGCCCGATTCTGCGAGCGCGATCATTTGACGTTTCCTTTGTTGTTGAACACCGTTTTGCTCATATCTCGCTTATGTATGGCAGATTTGCGAACTTGTCCGGAGATATCTTGCTTATATATGGCAGGTCAGTCCGTCAAAGCAGTAGGTAGGGGGCATGAAAAACCTCATTTTCGCGAAACCGACTGCCATATATAAGCGAGATGCCTCATGTCACATCCCGAAATCTGCCATACATAGGCGAGATACAGCCTGCTTTGCTCAGCACAAGGCCGACAGATCCAGAAAATGCGCACGATGACACGTTTCAAACCATACTTCGCGCAGGATCTTTTTCCGATTTGTTCCCTTGACAGGTCTGACGCCTACTGTTTGGAGTTCGCGGCGGCGCGAAACGAGTCAACGAACTGTGCACACGCAAAGGCGGGTATGATGACACCTATTCGCGCTTTGTATCGGCACGAAGTCCGAAGAACGATAAGGAGCAATCATGTCCGACATCAATTCGCCAGCAACCCCAGCAGCGCAGGACTCCCCCGCATCCGCACGACTCGAAGCGGGGCAGACGGCCCCGGACTTCACACTTCCCAGCGACAACGGCGGTAGTGTCACGCTCTCCGCATTGCGCGGCCAAAATATCATCCTATACTTCTACCCTGCCGCGATGACTCCCGGCTGCACCACCGAGGCCTGCGACTTCCGCGACAACCTCGCACGCCTAAGCTCCCGCGGATTCACCGTACTCGGTATATCGAAGGATCCGCTGGACAAGCTCATCCAATTCCGCGAGCGCGACCATTTGACGTTCCCCCTGTTGTCGGATGCTGATTTGACCGTGCATCGTTTGTATGGTGCGTACGGTGAGAAGAAATTGTATGGCAAGGTTTACGAGGGTGTGATTCGTTCGACTTTTGTGATTGACGGTGATGGAGTGATTCGTGTTGCCCGATACAACGTGCGCGCGAAAGGTCATGTTGATTCTCTGCTGCGTGCGCTTGATAAGCTTGATGGTTCCGTTTTCTAATCTGGAATGCGATGCCGCTTTGTTTATAAATCAGCTTTTTCGTGCGAATGACGCAAGCAGCGTCAGTAGCGGGTAGATGCCGAATTCCTGATAGCGGTCGTGCAGTGTGCCGATGTCTTCGAACATGGCTCTTCGGCGAGCCTTTCGAAGGTCTCGTAACTGCGCGAGGCACGGCCTCGTATGAGAAGAGAAAAAGCGCGATGAGACTCAGACTTCCAATAATAAATCATCGTCTTCCGACATGTCAGCCCACGGCTCGCATGTGCGGTTTGCTTGATCGTGTTGGCGGTGCGTTGGTTGATGAGCGTGAACGTTTGGAGTTGAAGGCGATTGAAATGCTGAAGGAGCCGAAACGTCTTGTGCAGCCGGAGCCAGTGGATCATGCTTGGTGGGATGATGGTTCCGGCGTATACAGCATCGGCTGAGGGAGCCGGTAGGCTGGGTGTGTAAATCCAGCAGAGAGGAACGTGCCATGGTGACGCGTCGTAATGATGAGCGGACGGTTGCGGGAAGGCATCGCATGATGAGGCGTGCCGACCGTGAGGTAACCGAACCACAGCAGATCGATGCGATTATCGCAACGTGCAAGATCGTGAGTCTTGCATACACCGATGCGGAAGGCATCACCATCGTGCCGTTGAATTTCGGATACGTGTTCGATGCGGAATCCAATCATCTCACCTTGTATTTCCATGGTTCTGCGACCGGACGTAAGATGGACGCGGTCAAGGCCGCGAACAACGCGCTTCCCATGGCGTTCGAGATGGCGACCGACTGCGAGGTGGTCGAAGGACGTACGTTGTGCAATTGGGGCGAGGCGTTCAAGTCGATCGTCGGCAATGGCACCGCATCCATCATCGACGATCTTGACGAGGCACGCCAGGGGCTCGCACTGCTGATGAAGCAGCAGGCCGGCATGGAACATGCGGAATTCACCGACCAGCAGGTACGCGCCGTCACCGTATGGAAGGTGGAAGCGGACTATCTCACCGCCAAAGTACGCGAAAAGCCCCAGCCGCATACGCACTGACCTCATACCGCACCTTGACGCAATGATGCGCTGCTTCCAAGCCCGAGGATGGGAATTGGGAACAGCGCATCAGATGTAAAACGCTAGACCGAAGTCCGGCTGCGGCCAAGTTGCGAGTCAGGCCGTAACCCGGTCGAGATAAGGTTTCAAATCAAGCCTTCCGGCGGGAACGCCGCGCGTAGCTTCCTCCAAAAATCGCGGAGGACACCATCACGACGGTCGCCACGATGGCGGGCGTCACGTTTGAACCGGTTTTGGCGAGCTTGACCGCATCGCCGCCGTTCGCGGACGATTTCACCGGATGCTTCCGCTGGCCGTTCGCATCATTCGCACCCGGAGCCTTCTGCGAATCATCTGGTGTCGATTCATGGCCCGGCGTTTCAGGCTGACCTTCCTCATCCGTCAGTCGGGCATCAACCGTGGTTCCCTTACCATTCAGGCAGCTTTTCAGCTCGCTTTCCTTATACCAGGTCGAACCATCCGCAATTGGCGTGCAGGAATCGTTGAATCCGATTTCCTTCTCGTTGTACAGCATTCTGACCAACGGCTGATGCGGCTGCCCCGAGACGTCCGTACCATCACGCACGACCACATCCCACTGCACATTCGCAGCCATCGGCGTCACACTTTCGCCACGCCACGGATTATTCTCATACGTGTACAGTTCACTCGCCTGCTGCTGCGATCCAGGCAGCTTCAGCAATGCCGCAAACGGAATAATGGTTTCGGCATGTGCGAATCGGAACGTCGCGGCGGTGCCGGCCCGCTCCCTCGTGTCGATCGCATTGAAGAAATCGTCGAGCAACGGCTGGGCAATGCGGTAGGTCTCATCCTGACCTGCGCGCCCCGGTCCCTTCTCATAGAAGTCCTCGGCATCAAGCGACCAAGCAAACGTCTTCGCCTCCTGGGCGTGCTGACCTTGGAAGTACTGGTCGAAATTGAACGTGTGGGATCCGGTGTTCTCCTGTTCCATATCGGCCGCGATGATGTACAGATTGTACAAATCCATTGCCGCGTCCTGTTCCGACGCGATCTTCTTCTTGGCGTCACCGCACGCGTTCGCATCCTTGGCAGGGTCGGCGCCAGCAGCGCAATTGGCCGCACCCTTTTTCGTGCCGTCAGCCGTGTTGTACCAGATGCGCTGGCCTTCCTCCTTGCCGATGGACGCGAGGAAATCGTCAGTGAAGATTTGAGAGAGCAGATTATGCGAAGCGGTGGTCATGGACGGATCGTTCGTCACGTTTTCCTCAGCTTCGGCGATGCCCCCATCATTCGCGACGAACTGCTGGTAACGTTCCGCGCGCTCCTTGGCCTCGCCCGTTTTCTGCGTACCATCCGGATTATCAGTCTTATGGAAATACAACGTGGTGGTGTTCTTGTCGAAATTCTTGCCGGAATTGTTATCCGCAGGATTATTCGGTGCTACAACCGCATTCGCCAGCAAACCGTTGGAAGCCTGATCGAATCCTAGTTTGAAATTCTCTCCGGATTCGGTTGCACGAGGCTCACCCGAGCTCTGGTATGAGACGCGCAGTCCCTGCTTTGCGGCATTGGCGAACAGATCAGCATCACGCTGGTATATTCTCTCACCAATGCCCTGATGCTGTATGGCGCCCTGACCAGAGAGCATGCCATACCCGTTGCCCACGTTGACCGCAGTAATGGCATTGACATTGTTGATGAATTCCTTGCCAACCTCTGGGCTAACGAATCCAGCATAATTGTTTTCCGCAGCAGACTGAGCCATCAGTGCCAGCAAAGCGTCATACTTGTAGCTCGACAGGCCACGCGAGCCATGCCTTGCCACAGACTCGGTGTATGCAAGATGGTATCTGCTCGGAATTGCTGAATATGATGTGCTCGCCAGTGCAACATACGGCTGCTTGCTGCTGTAATACCGGGCGGTTCCTTCCCCAGCCAAAGCCGCTGGCGTTGCGAGCATGGCCGCTGCCACTACAGCGCTTGTCAACGCGAGCATGCCACCGCCCACCGATTTGGTACCGCGTTTGCGCCAGGCTCCTGCCTGCCGCTGTTCCTTTGTTGCCGTATGGTTTTTCGCCATTATCCTCATTCTTCTACCTCTTCTGCTTTGCCACATTGAAGCTGTCAGACAAGCCAGCCCGGGCGACAAAATAGGCTCGGAAGGCGAACACGCAACGCCTTAAACGTGAACGATCGACAAATAATCCGCGAACCGTCGCTTAGAACTCAAGTAAGTTGCACAGCCGCAACTCCCCCCACCCCATGGATTCACGATGCTCGACGTATCACAGAACCTGCTGGACAAGTTCCACCGATTTCGCTGCGGACACCCCCAATCAACGCACATCATTATGGCTGGCCGATTGTCGACTTGACACGTGGAAACGTCCCCGCCTTTCACGTCAGGACCGAAAACCCAAAGTATGCAAGAATCCGGACGTTACAGGATGCGGACGTTTTCTTGGAGACTGAATGAAAGGATTATCGTATGTTCGGTCCCGAGGAACGACGGCGCGGAGGGGTCCTTCGGACGCATGAAGATGGAGTCCGTCCATCCCGGGCATTGGGAGGAACGTACCCACGACGAGGTGCTCGTCCCGGTCGACGACTGCATCCGCTGGTACGACCACGAGCGCATCAAACGGTCGCTCGGTTGGATGAGTCCGGTACAATACCGTCAGAGCCAGGGAATGGCTGCGTGATCATCTCCAAGAAAACGTCCGCAGCCCCTCTGCCATTTGCGATCAGTCATGGCACGCTGATTCCAATGGGTTTCAGCAGTACGCTGGATGACGCATTATCGCAAAGCGTCG